>Ga0070737_10000982_pt1 | contig 46971 bp, 45 predicted proteins | sample Coa_R1_10_FD_66438 | JGI IMG/M metagenome (GOLD analysis project Ga0070737, IMG submission 66438) | Surface soil microbial communities from Centralia Pennsylvania, which are recovering from an underground coalmine fire - Coalmine... | ecosystem: Environmental > Terrestrial > Soil > Unclassified... | reverse complement strand
CCCATGAGAAGGGAAAGCGGGCAAACGCAAACCCTTCTCCGTTCGCGGCTCTGTGCGGCCTCCCGTTGGTCGGCCCCGAGCTGCACAACAACTTTGGAGTAGACAAACCATCATAGGAGAGGAACCGTATGAAGGCGAATTGCTGGATGGGCACAAAGAAGATGGAAGTGCAGGATGTTCCGAACCCCAGGATCCTGAACTCGCAGGACGCTATCGTGAAGCTCACGAGCACCGCCATCTGCGGCTCGGTGCGGGCCAGTGGGGCAGTTCGCGATCAAATGCGCGTTTCTGCTGGGCGCCGAGCGCGTGATCGCCATCGACCGCTACCCCGAGCGGCTGCGCATGGCGCGCGAAACGAGTATCGAGGCGGTGGGAATGGAAGCTCACGCGGCTAACCTGATGTACGCCTACGACCGCGCCAAGCAGTCGCTAATGCTCGAATCCGACCGGCCGATCGCGCTGCGCCAGGCGATCATGGCCTGCCGCAACGGCGGCATTGTTTCGATCCCAGGAGTGCACGGCGGGTTTGCCGATAAGCTGCCCATGGGATCGTTGATGAACCGCTCGCTCACCATCAAGACGGGCCAGACGCGCGCGCACCGGTATTTGGAGCCGCTGCTGGAACGGATTGAAAAGGGCGAGATCGACCCGAGCTTCGTGGTGACGCATCGCATGAAGCTCAAAGACACTCCCGCGGCCTACGATACGTTCCTGAATGAGCAGGACAAGTGCATGAAGGTGGTGCTGAAACCGTAAACCATTCGTGGCGGAGCGTCACATCGGATCGACTGCCGCCGCTTGGCTCCCGCGAGAATCATCCCGCGCCGTAACACCAGGCTCAGTACATCCGCGGGGTGTTGCTCCGAGCGCCATGCGAATGCCGGCCGCGGCAGCGGTGAGTAGCAGGGGAAGGAACAGGACGCGGGTCGTTATTCCACCACCGAATTCCAGCCGCGGCTGGAGAGATCCCGCCAGATGACGGCGCCGCCGGCCAGACCATACGGCGGTGGAAAAGGCCACGGTAAGGATCATGATCCAGGCGAAATCGAAGGCTTGACGGAATCGAGATGGCCGGCGGTTTGGATGGTGATCGAGACGGCGAAGGCGGAAATCACGGCGGAGACTTCGCTCCACGCATTGATGCGCCACCAGAACCATTATGTGGGGTTCGTAACGGTTAGGAAAAGGAGTTGGCGGCTTAGCGCGCTCTGGCGGCGGATGTGCACCGATGGTAATCAAAAAAAGCCGGCTCCGGAGAGCCGGCCCAAACGACTTAAGCAAAAGGGCGTTCCCCCCGAATCGTCCTTCTGCTCAGTCTCCAACCATAGGGATACGGCGGGCGGGCGTTTAGTTCCAGTCAAGATGGGGAGCCAGTGCGTGCACTAACGTTCAGTTGCGTGGGCCGGGGCTTTCCGTACGTCCGGCGAGGGGCTGCACCGCGCCCGCGCCGCAGACGGCCACGCCGCGTTCGGCAAGCGCGTTCAGGAATTCCAGCAGCAGCGAGTAAAACACCTGTTCGGTGAGGGCCTGTTTGCCGGGAAGGCGGAACGTGGCGGGTAGCTCTTTGGCGATGGAGAGCCTGACGGAATTGAGCTGCGGGCGGCCGGCGCGGTCGCGCTTGTTGGCCAGAGTGATGGGAGTTTGCATGACCGAGCCGGTGCGGCCATCCACATAGAACTGGCAGCGGGAGAACCAGCCGAGGTTACCGGGATCGGAGGCGTCGAAGAGCAGCAGGCGGTTGGGCGCGCTGAGATCGAGCTGCACGTGCCGCTGGCCGTCCTTGGTTTTGGCTTCAAAACCGGCTCTGCGTGCAATATTGGCGATCATCTCGGGTTGGACTTCGAGATAGAGCAGCTTGTGTGAACCGGCCTGAAGCACCTGCATCGAATGCCCATTGTAGCGCAGGCACCTGGCGGGGCGGCCCGCGGTGGCTAGTGGCTCGTCCCTGAGCCGGCGCTAGTAATCAACGGCTCCCCGACGGTCGCATCTCCGGGGTGAGTGCGTTCGGTGGTGCTAACGAATTTGCTGCCACAGGCCAGTACGGATTACAACGGCGCGGTAACCGCGTATCGAAACGGCTATAGGATTCTTACCTTCTCTTAACAGCGCGCTCCCGCGACCGAAAAACAAACAAGCTCAAACTTGTTTTATGAGAATCCGGGGAACCGTGCAGTGCCTTTGGCGCAATTCCGCCACAGCACAAGGGTACGCGACCGGAGGTTCTTTACACAGCCACACTTCTCACTCGCGGGAGTACCTGGACTTCATCCCGAGGGTGATGCGCCGCGTGCCCCCCGCCGAGCGTTTCCGGCGCTGGCTCGAGACCCGGCACGGTGAGCGCTCGGACAAAGCTGTGCGCTACGGCGACGCGTTCTGGCGGCCGCCGTTGAATCCGCGCGCCGCTTGACGAGCTGGAAGCAGGCCAGATCCAGAAGCTGGGCGCTACGCCGCTGGTCTCGATTACCGACCACGACGAGCTGGAGGCCCGCGCCGATCTGAACGCGCTGGGCGTGGCGGTTCCGTATTCGCTCGAGTGGTCGGTTTTGTTTCACCAGACAATGTTCCATATCGGGGTGCGCAACCTGCCCGCGGGGCAGGCCAGGGATCTGGCGGCCAGCATGACGCAAGTGACAGCGAACCCGGCCCGGGCGCTGATTGCGGAAATGTTGGCCGCGCTGGCGAATTTGCCGGACGTGCTGGTGGTGCTGAATCACCCTTATTCCAATGCGCCGCGAACCGCCGATTCCGCCCGCGTTCCTTTCGACGCCCGAGAAGGCGATGGAGTTGAGAACGGCTTGATGGCGATTCGCCGATTACCGGCCCTGCGGCCGAGTGGCTAGCGGATGCTGCGTAAGCGGTCCTGCCGGCTGGCGATCTGCTGGATCCGGAGCGCATAATTTCCCTCCATTACGACAACTTCCCCGCGGGCTACCAGGCGGTGATTGACCAGAAGTTCTACCGGCTCGTTGATGCCCCGATTCAGTTCCACAATCGATCCGGTGGTCAGCTTCAGAACATCCTTGAGCGGCAACTCCGTTTTTCCGAACGAAATGCTGACTGGAAGCTCGACATCCATGAGGAGTTCCAGTGTGCGGGACGCGACTGGCGGCGGAGCGGCTTCGTGTTCTCCGGAATCAGCCGGCGAATACTCAGCGTGCGGAGAGAGGGATAGGGCTTTAACCAGAGCGGGGGACAAGGCTACCGCGATGGCAGGCAAATCGGTTTCCTCAATGCGGAGGGAAGCCATCAGCCAATCGTGCTGGCCCTCGGGAGGCTGCTCGCCGGCATCCTCGGAAGCGACCTCATGACCCAAATAGGACCCTAGCGAACGGGCCAGCGAGGATACCCATTGCGAGACGATTTCCCGCCACGTCTTGCGGATTTCTTCCGGATTCGATTCCTCGAGGCCCGCCGCCTGTAGGGTAAGTTTGCCGATCCGGTCCGAGGTGGGGGCGGGCGCGGCAATCCAGATACCGGCTTCCTGCGGACAGAAAATCTTGAAGTAGGAATAAGAGGTTTCGGGGCCCGATACCCCCACGGCTTCCGCTGTCCCGCTTGCCGGTTTCCAGTGCACGGCCGGGGGGCGGTCCGTCATTGACTCGATTACCGGGGCCAAATCCTGGACCCAGGCGTCCAGCAACTTGCGCGTGCTTTCGTGCGCTACCAGCGGGCTCATGCGATCACCATTCCGCGATTGGCCGGCCATTTGGCCGCGAGCCGCGCGCGCAGCCGCAGAATCGCTTGCGACTTCAACTGCGAAATCCGCGATTCATGCAACCGGACGACTTCGGCGATTTCCCGCAGCGTGAACTCCTCCTGGTAATAGAGACTGAGAATGGTCCGTTCGATCTCCGGTATCTGGTCGATCGATTCCGCCAGCAGACGCTCCAGTTCCGATTTCTCCAGCAGCGTGGAAGGCAGATTCTCGTCGGCATCGGGAAGGAAATGCAGCATGTCCCTCCCCTGGTCGTTATTGGCAAACTCCAGACTGGCGATATTTAATCCGCGAATCTCCACCAGCCATTCGTGATATTCGTCAAGCGAGATGCCCAGTTCGGAAGCGATATCTTCCTCGCTCGGAGTCGTCTGCAAGCGCTGTTCGGCGGCCATCATGGCTGCCTCGATCTGCTTGGTCTTGCGGCGCTTCTGGCGGGGAGCCCAATCGAGGCCGCGCAGGCTGTCCAAGATTGCGCCTCGAATCTTGTATTCGGCGTAGGTCTTCAGTTTGACGTTATGGCTGGGATCGAAATTATCGATGGCGGAAATCAACCCCAGCACGCCAGTGGATACCAGGTCCTCCAGGCTGATATTTTTGGGCAGCCGCTCCTGAATCCTTCGGGCAATCAGGCGGACTTGCGGCAGGTGCTCCAGAATGAGCCGCTCGCGCTCTTGTTCGCTCATCATGTCAGGCGCCGCATTGGAGTACATAGGCTAGTGCCACCTTGTCTAGGCCGCTGAGGCCACCTCAACCGCGGAGCCGCCCACGGCTCCGGAGGCCGCCGAAGTTCCGGTTTCGTTCCTTTCCGGATCCTGGGCAGGCTGCCCGAGGATCGGATCGAGCAGACGGGCGAGTGTGGCCGGTTGGAGGTCTTCTGGAATTCTTTGACCGGTCGTGAGAAAAGATAATGGTTTCCCGGTACGCGCGGCTTCGTTAATTGCTCCGCCCGGCGAAGCGGTTTCATCCAGCCTGGTGAACAGCAGGCGCTGCGGCCGGAAGATCTCATATGCGTCAATCACACGGGAAAGATCGGCAGATTTCATGGAAGACGATAGGACCAGATGGCAGGCGATATCGGCGCGCGTGGAAAGGAAACGAGCCAGAGGCGCGTGTTCCTCGAATTCCACGAACCCCAAGCCGGGGGTGTCGATCAAGATCAGGTCCTTGGCCCGGTTCTCATCGATTGCTTGAACCATGCCGGCGAGCGTCTCGGCGACTTGAAACCCGACGCCCAGAATGGCCGCGTAAGAGCGAAGCTGTTCGGCGGCGGCGATCCGGTAGGTATCCGCGGATAGCAACAGGACAGAGCGCCTCTTGGCTAATCCGTAAGTGACGGCCAGCTTGACCAGTGTGGTGGTTTTGCCGGCGCCCGGCGGACCCACCAGCGCCGTAATGCGCGGCTGAGCTCCTTCCCCTCCGAAGCCCGGGTCAATGCGGCACCTCGAAGCGATCTCCTCTGCAAGGGCGGCGCGCCACAGTTGCCCGGGCGGATTATGGCGTTTTTCGGCCGGGACACCGGCGCGCGACGCGGCGCCCTGGACGATTTCCCGCGCCAGTTCGGCCGAGATCTCGGCCGACATCAGCAGCGCATATGTTTCCGCCAGAAGCGGCGCGGTATCGGACCAGGGAGAGGGCGCCAAGACTGTGCTGGTAATGGTGCGGCGCATATTCTCGAGTTGCCGCTTCAAGGCCGCGACCTCGGTGGCGATCCGATCTCCGGATGCGAGAGCGCCATCGGCGGAGCCTGGGGCGGCATGGGAAATCTCCGGCGCGGACCCTCCATCGGCGAATACCACCTCGTACTCGCCCAGATGGCGTGCCTCGCGCGCCGCCTTCCGGCTCTGGATCAACATTGCCTCCGGTCCCCACTCCTGGCGGGCCTTGGCAATTGCGTCTTCAATGCTGTGCGAGAAAAACGACTTGATTTTCATCCTGGAACCTGCCGCCTCATCCGGGAGCGAAATGCCGCCGCGAGCCCGGCCGCTCTCAAGGACCTCGCGCCCCCCGTTTGTCTATCGGCGGGGCGGCGGAAATTCTGTAGAGGTTCGGCGGGAAAAATCGGTTTACTGGACCGTGCCCAGCGACTGCACGCGCTGGCTGGGAGGAATCTCGTTATGCGCGAGGAAAAACAGGTTGGGCATGGCCGGTTCGGCAATCTGGCGAAGGAAGTAGCGCGCGCCCGACGAAGTGATGGCCACTACCGGCGTTTCCGACGCCGGAATTTTCGCGGAGATGCGATTGAGAATATCCCGGACCGCCGGCGGAGTCAGATTCAGATGGCTGCTCTGTTCGCCATGCTCGACGGCCGACTCGATGGCGCGCTCGATCGCCGGGTCCAGAAACCAGGCGGCCACCTCGCCGCTGCGATTCACATACGGCTTGACCACCGTACGGCGGATGGTCTGCCGTACATATTCGGTTAGCAGAATGGGATTGCGCGTGACCCCCGCGGCTTCGCCCAGAGCCTCCAGAATCGAGACCGAGTCCCGGATCGAGACCCGTTCGCGCAGCAGGTTTTGCAAAACCTTTTGCACCGTGGCCAGAGGCAGTAGCTTGGGAACGAGGTCTTCGACGACTTTCGGGTGTTCCATGGCCACGCGGTCGAGCAGCTTTTTGGCGTCCTGGCGGGAGAACAGTTCATGCGAGTGGCGGCGAATCAGCTCCGCCAGGTGAGTTCCAAGGACATTGACCGCGTCTACCACGGTGTAACCGGACTGGCGGGCCCGCTCCACCTGTTCGGCGGGTATCCAGAGGGCCGGCATGCCGAATGCCGGTTCCCGGGTAGTCTGCCCGGAGAGCGCCGCGTCGCCCCTTCCGGTGGGTATGGCCAACTCGCATCCTTGCGGCATCTCGTAGCGGGAAATTTCCACGCCCTTCAGGAGAATCACGTACTCCCGGCTCTTCAGGGAGAGATTGTCGGTGACACGAATGGCCGGCAGCAGATAGCCGAGATCGGTAGCCAACTGGCGGCGGATGGACGCAATACGCCGCAACAGGGGCGATTCCTGCGCCCCTTCCACCAAATTCACCAGCCCGAGACCGACTTCAATGGCCAGCGGTTCGACGCGGAGGAGGTTCTCCAGATTTTCCTTGGCAGCCTGGGGCTTGGCGCCTGCCGGTGGGGCGGCCGCCTCCTGCGCTTTTTGCTTTCGCATCTTCCAGGCCAGGGTGCCCGCTCCACCGCCCAGCAGCAGGAACGGAATTTTCGGCATGGAGGGCAGCAACGATATTGCCAGCAGCACACCTGCGCCGAGCAACAAGGGTTCGGCATTGCCAAAAATTTGCCGCCGGAACTCCGCGCCCAGGCGCGCCTCGGAGCTGGCGCGGGTTACGATAATGCCGCCCGAAACCGAGATCATCAACGCGGGAATCACCGTGACCAGTCCATCGCCGATGGTGAGCACGGTATAGGTTTCGAGCGCGCGCTGGAATTCCATGCCGTGTTGCAAAACTCCGATCAGGAAACCCGCGATGATATTAATCGAGGTGATCAGAATACTGGCGACGGCATCCCGCTGCGTGAACCGGGAGGCCCCGTCCATGGCGCCGTAAAATTCCGCTTCGGTGGATAACATTTTGCGCCGGCGTTTGGCTTCGGCTTCGTCGATGAGCCCGGCATTCAAGTCGGAATCGATCGACATCTGTTTGCCGGGCAGAGCGTCCAGGGTGAAGCGCGCGGTGACCTCGGAGATGCGCACGGCGCCGTGGTTGATCACCACGTACTGGATGGCGATCAGCACCAGGAAAATGACCGCGCCGATGATGTAATTGCCGCCCACCACGAAGCTGCCAAAAGCGCCGATCACCTCGCCCGCCGCCGACGTTCCCGTATTGCCATTCAGCAGAATCAGGCGCGAGGAGGAGATATTCAGCGCCAGGCGAAAGAGCGTTAACAGAAGCAGGGTGGTGGGGAATGATGTGAACTCCACCGGCTTCACCAGATAGAGCGCGACCATCATCACGGTTACCGACATAAGAATGTCGGCGACGATCAGCAGATCGAGGAGAAAAGACGGCAGAGGCGTGATCAGCGCGATCACGATGGACAGCACGGCTACCGGAACGGCCAGCTCGCCCAGGGTGGCGAACGGAATCTTATCGAACCAGCGCGGCGCGGGCAGGGCTTTAGACGGTGTCATGGCATCTTACCCCGGAAGCTTCCCATTCATCAGCTTGAAGATGTAGGCCAAAATCTCGGCCACGGCGCGATACAGGTGCGGCGGAATCTCCTGGCCGACATCCACGGATTTGTACAATGCCTGGGCCAGAGGCGGATTTTCGATAATCGGCACCTGGTTCTCGATGGCAATCTGGCGAATGCGCAACGCCAGGTAATTCTTTCCCTTGGCCACAACCTGCGGAGCGGCCATCGAATCCATCTGGTACCGGATGGCGACGGCAAAGTGCGTCGGATTCACCACGACCGCGGTGGCTTTGGGGACTTCCTTCATCATCTGCCGGCGCGCGCGGTCCCGCTGAATCCGGCGGACGCGAGCTTTCATCTGCGGATTGCCTTCGACGTCCTTCATCTCTTCCTTGATTTCCTGTTTGGACATGCGCAGATCCGCCTGATAGCGCCGCATTTGGCGGAAGAGGTCGACGCAGCCGAAAACCAGAAACAGCCCGGCCGCTTTCCACAGCAACTCCATCAAGGAGGACCCGAGAAAGAACGCGCCGCTCATAGCGTTGGCCAGAGGCAGAATCAAAAAAGATTCGAGCTTGTCGCGGGCAATCACGAACACGGCTCCGAGAAACAGAGGCAGAAGAACCACCGCTTCGACGAGCGCGGAAAGATTCTGGCGCGGCAACTCGCGCAGCTTGGAAACAGGATTCAGCCGATTCAGATCGGGCGCCAGCTTTTTGAGACTGAAGCCGAAACGCGTCGTTCCCAGACGGATCGCCACTGTGACTACGGCTACGGCGGAGCCGGCCAGCAGCAGGGGCAGCAGATGCGTCCAGAACAGTTGCCAGGCGACCCACGACAATAACCGCGGCGAAATATCTCCCTGGAAGGCCAGTGCGAACAGGTAACGCGTGGTCCCGCGAAACTGAGTGAACCAGCGCGCGCCGCCCGCGCCCAACAGCGAAAGCAGAACCAGGAACTGCAGAGCCGAAACGAATTCGCGGGCGCTGAGGAACTGGCCCTCGCTGCGGGCCTTCTGCACGCGCCGCTGAGTAGGCTGCTCGGTTTTGCTCGAATCGGCCATGGCCCGTCATAACCCCAGGGTGTGGCGCGCCGCGCCCAATGCGAGTCCACCGATTTCGCCGGAAATCCGCGGAAACAGAACGGCGATCCAGGACAATACCAGTAGGGAAATCAGCATCTTGGCGGGAAATGCCAGCGTGAGTAACTGCAACTGCGCATTTACCCGGCCTAACAAGGCCAAGGCGACATCGACCATTACCATCAGAGCGATGACCGGCAGCGCCAGGCGTAAGGCGATGGTGAACAGGCTTCCCCCAAGATGAATGAGTGAGCCGGCCGAAGACAAGCCGAAGCGGTAGGTTCCGGGAGGGACCCGGTCGAGGCTGGCGGCAAACAGCCGCAAAATGTCGCGATCGAGGCCCGCGGAGAAGAACAGGAGACCGGCGAAAAGCTCCGCGAAAACCAGCAGAATACCGGAATCGGCTTGCGTATTCGGGTCGATGGTGGAGGCATAGCCGTAACCCGCCTGCAACCCGAGGAGTTGTCCCGATAAAACGAAAACCTCCAGAATCATCGAGACCGCCACGCCAATTCCCACCCCCAGACCGGCTTCCACCAGGGCCCAACCGGTCAATTGGGCGGGAGTAATGGCGGCGGCGTTTATGGCCGGCCAGCGGCTCTGAAGCGCCAGGGTAATTCCTACCGAGAGGACGACACGCACGGTTGCGGGCGCGGCGTTTGCTCCCGGCAAGGGCACGAAGACAAAAGCTCCGCTGACGCGCGCCAGCACCAGCAGAAAGGCGCACAGCGTGCCCAGCGAAAGACTCAGGTTACCGGGCATAGCGGCCCAGGTTTCCCAATAGTGCCGTGGTGTAGGACAGGCTCCGCTCGAGCATCCACGGTAGCAGCACAAGGATTCCCAACAGGAACACGATCAGCCGGGGAATCGTGCTGAAGGCGGCATCCTGCATGGACGTCGCGATCTGCACCAGGCTCACCACCGTGCCGGTAATAAATCCGATTGCCAGCACCGGGGCCGCCAGCCAGAAAGCCGTCATCAGCGCCTGGCGGATAATATCGACTACGAATTCGGGTGTCATATTTTGAAACCGCTGCAATTGGTGTTTGGAACCGCTTCCACCGGCTTAATAGAAACTCTTCATGAGCGAGCCCACCACCAGATTCCACCCGTCCACCAGCACGAACAGGAGAATCTTGAAGGGAGCGGAAACCATAATGGGCGGCAATTGCATCATGCCTATCGATAAGGTGACTGAAGCGACTACCAGGTCAATCACCAGAAAGGGCAGATAAAGGACGGCCCCGATTTGAAAACCGGCCTTCAATTCCGAGAGAATGTATGCCGGAATGAGCACGCTGAGATCGAGATCGGCGGGATTACGCGGCGCCGGGGAATGGGAAATTTCGACGAATAAACGGATATCCTTTTCCCGGGCGAAGCGCAGCAGAAACGTGCGCAAGGGCTTGGATCCGTGTTCGAAGGCCTGCTGCGGAGAGAGTTGGCCGGCCTCCATCGGCTCCCAGCCCTGATGGTAGATATCGGCTGCCACGGGTTGAATGATGACCAGCGTGAGGAACAAGGCCAGGCCGATCAGGACTTGGTTTGAAGGGGTGGATTGTGTTCCCAGGGCCTGGCGGAGAAAGTGCAGGACGACCACAATCCGCAGGAACGGCGTAATCGACATCACCGCCGCCGGCAGGAGCGTCATCAGAGAAAGCAGGATGACGATCTGCATGGGCACGCTCAGGCTGCCGTTTGCGGCCGATATGCCGAGAAGGGGGGTGGAGCGGGCCGGCGCGGCCAGCAAATCGAAAGGCGCCAGCAGAACAACAGCCAATAAAAGCTTCATTGGATGGCCTCCGGGGAGGGATCGAGAGCGCGCACGTCGACACTGTCCAACAAGGCGCAACCATTGGGCGTGGCAGCCAACAGCAGCGCCCGGCTGCCCACGCGGACGAGGTGCAGCGTTTGCTGCGGTCCTAAAGGGAGGCGCTCCAGGCTTTCGAGGCGCCTGCCGGCGGACCTGCGAAAACTCGGGCGTTCGAGCGGGCCGCGGCGCCGCAGCCACCAGGCCAGCCCGCCCAGCGAACCGAGAACCGCGGCGACCGCCGCCATCTGATTGAACAATTCCATAGAGCGTCCTTTGGAATTCCCCGGCCGCCCCACGATGCCGCGGCCGCCGCGCGGCCCAGGGGAGCGGCTTCAGAATTCCCGGAAGTCGGTAATGCGGATGCCGAGCGAGTTTTCGATGACTACGATCTCACCGGAGCCGCACAGCACGCCTCCGATGTAGATATCGATATTCTCCCCGGCCGACCGCGAGGTAGCGATCACGCTACCTTCGGCCAGATGGAGCAGTTCCTCGGTAGTCAACATACGCCGGTCGAGCTCGACTTCGATCTCGACCGGAACATCGCCCAGCGGCGCTATCTCTTCCAAAGGAGTCATCGGCGGATTAGCGGATAAACTTCATAGCACCAGATCAACTCAATTAGGAACGAATGAGGTTGATCGTGTCCTGGCTCAACTGGTCGGCCGTAGTGACCACATGCGCGTTGGCTTCGTAGGAACGCTGGTAGACAATCAGGTTCGTAAATTCGGTGGCGATATCGGTGGTCGAATTCTCGATCGAGCCGCCAACGATCTGGCCCCGCCCTCCCGAATTGGGAAGGCCAATCGATGGCGTCGCCGTGGCCGAACTAAGCTGATAGTTATTGTTGCCGACGGCGACCAGGGTGGCGGGGTTCTCAACGGTGGCCAGGGCGATTTGACCTACGGTCACCTTGTTGCCGTTGGTGTATTCCGCTACGATTCCGCCGCCATCGGAAATGCTGACCTGGTACAACTGCGCCGCCGGAGCGCCATTTTGACTGTTGGAAGACGATGCCGATGTCTGCGCAAACTGGGTGATGAGCGGCGAGCCGGAGCTGGAGTACAGGTTCCAGGTGAGATTCATGTCAGCCGCTCCGTCGGTGAGGCCGGTAAGGTTGACCGTGATGGGGCTCCCGGGGGGTGGATCGATCAGGTTCCCACTGCTATCGAAGGTTAACGTGCCGCTGGCGCCGGTGTCGAAAGGCTGGCCGGCGGTCCCGCCGGAGACATCGTCTCCGGGAACGGTGACGTCATAACTCCACTGGTTGGCACCGGTCTTCTGAAAGTTTAGCGTCAGAACGTGAGAATTCCCCAGGCTGTCGTAAACGGTGACGGGAGTTGTAAACAACGATGTGGAGTCGGCGTTGGCGGCGGAATTCAGGTTCATCGAGTCGCTGAAGGTAGTAGTCGCAACCGGCGCCTGCAGCGTTCCCTCCGGTATGGTGATGTTGCCAATCGCGCCGGTGGTATCCACTTGGCCGGTGGTCGGGTTAATGGCGGTCCACCCTTGTACGTATTGGCCGCTATTTGTCATCAGGTTGCCGTTCTTGTCTACCTGGAAATCGCCCGCGCGCGTGTACTCGATAGCGCCCGTGGAAGGGTCGTTAACCACAAAAAAACCAGATCCCTGGATGGCCGCATCATCCAGGCCGTTGGTGGTTTCGAGCGCTCCCTGGGTGAACTGCGCCACCGTCGTGGGCAGGCCGGTGCCGAAACCGACCTGGGTATCGCCCAATCCCGAGCCGAGAGATTGGGTCACCAGATCGCGGAAATCCACCTCGCTCGTCTTGAAGCCGGGCGTATTCATATTGGCCAAGTTGTTGCCCACCACATCGATTGCCGTGGAGGTTGCGTTTAAAGCCGATAGCGCTGTCGAAAAAGAAGTAAACATCGCATTCTCCTGTTTATGATTGTGTTCCGGAAGTGCCGCCGGTTCCGGCAGAACTGCTGTTGCTGCCGGCGGGCGTACCGCCCATGATTTTTACCAGTTGATCCGTATCGTTTTGAATATTCGAAATCGAGGTGGCCATGTTCATGCTCGTTGTCAGTTGCTGGAACTCAGCCAGCTGCGTGACGAACTCGGTGCCGTCGGCCGGATTCGAGGGGTCCTGGTTTTCCAGCTCCGCCACCAGCAACTGCATGAACGTATCCTCGTTGGCACCGTTGGTCAAAGCACTGGAAGAGTTCGCGGAGGAACCCGCCGGGTTAGATGCGCCGTTGGCAGGGTTAGAGCCGGAAGAAGCGATCGCTGGCGTCATAAAGGCCTTGTTCTCCTTAAACCTCGCCCCCGTTGATTTCATTGGAAATCAGCGTGTCGATGTACGATTGCGGGTAGCCGTGGGCATAAAAGGAAGCCACCAGGCCCGCGTTAATGAGCTTGCCGTTCGGCATCTGCACCATCAGATTGGGCTGCTGTTGGGCGAACGGGCTGCCCGGGTTGGTAATGGCGTTCTGGGAGACGACAGTTCCGCCCAGCATCTGGGCTACCTGGGCCGCTGCCTGAGGAGTCGCGAAATACCAGGGGTTGTAACTGTACTGACTCCCGTCGGGATTCGTGCCGATGGGGTTGGCCAGCCACGGGCTGGAGCCGAACACCGATTCCGGCGTAGGCGCCGAATTCCCCTCCGAAACCGGCGCTGCCTGGCTGGAGCCGGCGGGTGTATTTGTTCCACTCGCCGGCGACGCGGCCTGAGAGGAAGGCTGTCCGGTAGCAGACCCGAACAACTTTTGAAACTCGCCCGGTCCCGTTTCGGATGACGCCGCGCTGGTTCTTGCGCCCAGCGGGGTGGTCCCGCGCGCCGGCGAGGCCGCGGCCGTCAAAGGCCGGTCCCGTTCGAGCCAGTTTAGGGAAGTTGTGACATGAGCCATTGGAAATCCTTTCTTCGTGAATCCGAATTTTGTGGCGCGCCGGCTTTCGGCTGGCGCGGTGATTGCCGCTGCTGGTGTTGTTGGTTTTCCTGTCCCTGGTCCGGCTGCCGGCGCCCGCTCTCCTGCGGGTTCGAAAAGGCACTCCCGGCGGTTTCGATCCGGCGCTCGCCAGAGGGCATCGCCGCCATCGCGGCATGCCAGGTATCGGCCCGAAAACCACTCTGCTCCAGCCGGTCCGAGAGCCCGGGCAAATCATCCCGCAGGGCGCCGGCCAACTGCGGGTCCGCCGTGCGTACGGCCACGTGAACCTCGCCGCTGCGTTCGCTTAATCGGACATCGACTCGCTGATCGCCCTGATGGAGCTGCAGGTGGATGTCGCGGGCGGGCGCTGCCGCGCTCGGATGGGTGTTGCCGGTGGGAGCCGCGGTTTGTGCATCTTTCACGGCGGGCGCCGGAGCGGAGGTCTGGTCCGGTTGGTTTTCCGGGCTTCGATTGCTTTGCGGCTGTCCGGGAGTGGCTTGCACCAGGGATGCCGAAAGTGCGGACGGGGCGGGCGCCGCCGGAGGCAACGCGGCCGGCGGCTCCTCTCCGTCCCGATTCTCTCTAGAGGACTCTTTAGAGAACTCTTTAGAGGACTCTTGCGAAATTTGCGCCGCCGCCCGGCCGGAAGAATAAGAAGCGTTCCCGCCAGTTTGGTTCTTTGCCGGCTCCGATGGATGTACGGAAGCGGCGGATGTCAATGGAGTCGCCGCTCGCTCGGGCAGCGGCACCAGGCGTGCCGCAAAAGCCAGGTTAGCCGCGTGGGTGACATGGCCGTCATTCCACTGCGATGAATTGGGGGGTTCGCCTGGCTGTGCGCTGGCCGGTGCTTCACCAGGACCGCTGTCGTGTTTCTGGTTTTCCAGGGTGGATGCGCCCGATTCCGGCATCGCGGCCACCTGAGTGGGTAGCGAGATACGCGGTTCCCAAACTTCATTGACCGGATGACCGGAATGTGCCGGCAAACTACTATCCGCGCTCTTCGCCTTCGGGGCTACGGGTTTCTCCCGGGCTTCCGGCTGGAAACTCGGAGCACCGGTTCTTGCCGTAAACGGCTCTGCCATGCTCGTCAGGATCGCTGGAGAGGCCTCTGCTGTGTTCGCTGCAGCCGGCTGAGGTACGGGGTTTGGCGACTCCTGTCTTGAGGAAATGCCTCGGGGATCTATACTGAGAGTGGCTGGAGCGGGCTGGGGACTGCTTTCCACGATCGTCGCCGGGTTTGTGACAGCCTGTGGCTGAGCCTCGCAGCGATCGAGCGGGCGTGCAGCCGCCACGGACCCCGGCTGGGATTCCACTTGTGCCATCTCCGTCGAGAATGCCACCGGCGGCGTGGAGACTGGATGGAATTGCCTCTCGGCGGCTGTTGGGAGGACCGGTCGGAGATCGAGTGCCGGCCCCGCCATGGGAACCTGGTTTGCCCCGCCATTCGCCAAGGCGGATGGCGACCCGGCCGGGCGGAAGTCCCTGGGCGTGGGTTGCGGCATTTCAGGCGTGAAAACGACCGGCACGGAAACCAATCCCGGCAGACCGGCCGGTAATGGCTGCGGCTGCGGCTCACTGGGGGACGCCGGCGGAGGACCACTGGAAGTATCCAGCCCGAATGCCATCCGTTCCGGCTTGGGGGGTGGGGGCGCAGCCGGAGGCACCGGGACCGGCGGCGCCGGCTCATCCGAATTATTAGATTTAGAGTCCTCTTTTTCCTTTTTTTCGACTAAGCGTCCGAGCAAACTGGAAAATGGGTTCGGAGCCTTGGAAGCGGCCGGCAAGCCGGGCTTGCCTCGATTGGCCGCGGAGCCTTTGGCGGCTGCCGCCGCCGCGGTGGCAAGGAAGGCTGCGAGTTGAGGATCGACCGGCGCGGAGCGAGTCACGCCGGTTCTTTTGCAGATCGCGCGCCAATCCACCAGCCCGCTATTTTCAACAATTTACGGGAATTTTAGCGGCAAAATCATGCCGCGAGCCGTAGCTCGCGCCAGATTTTTGGCGCGTCCGCACTTGCTCCCATCCACTCTCATCGGCCTTCGAACCCGCATTTTGAGAGATTTAGATCCGCTAGGGGAATTCGGCATCCGGCGTGCATTCTCCCAATCGCCATGGACCCATTAACTGCGGTTGCCGCCGGCGGACTGCGATCCCGCATGGAATCGCTCGAAATGCTGGCCAACAACATTGCCAACGCTTCTACCGGCGGCTACAAATCCGATCGTGAATTTTACAGCCTGTATATGGCACCGGATGTGGACCTCGAGACCGATCTCGTCGATCCGGCTACCATGCCGGTCATCGAACGCAACTGGACGGACTTCTCTCAAGGAGTTCTGACCAACACCGGCAACCCCCTCGATCTGGCGCTGTCCGGCAGCGGGTTCTTCCTGGTGGATGGTCCTTCGGGACCTCTTTATACACGCAACGGCAGCTTTCGATTGTCCAAGGATGGAAGGCTCGTGACTATGGACGGATACCCGGTTCACGAGGCGGCCGGCGGAAACCTGCAATTTCAAGGTTCCGGCCCCATCAGCGTTTCGAGCGACGGCACGGTGAGCCAGGATGGCAACGTGGTTGGCCAGATTGCCATCCGCGATCTTCCAGCGGCCGGCCTGGTCAAGCGGGGAAGCAATTATTTCGTGCCCGCGGACCCCTCCCTCCAGCCCACCATGGCGGACGCCACGGTCGAGCAGGGGCAACTAGAGGCTTCGAACGCGGGGAGCGCCGAATCGGCCGTGCGGTTGATCGGCATTATGCGGCAGTTTGAGATGCTGCAGAAGGCCGTCTCGCTGGGAATGGAAATGAACCAGCAAGCCGTTCAGAACGTTGCCAGAGTGGGTTCTTGAAACCAATGACGCTCGAAAGGAGTTATCGCGAAGGGAAAAATTATGCTCAGAGCTTTGAACGCGGCCGCCAGCGGGATGTCGGCTCAGCAAGCCAACGTAGAAAACATCGCCAACAATCTGGCCAACGCCAATACCAACGGCTTCAAGGCGCGGCGTGCCCAGTTTCAGGATCTGATGTACCAGAGCATGGTGCAACCGGGCGCCGCGGCCGGTCAGCAGACCACGGTGCCGGCGGGCCTGCAATTGGGGCTCGGCACGCGCACCGCTTCGAATGCCATCAATTTTTCCATGGGTTCGCTCTCGGAAACCAATAATACGCTGGACGTCGCCATTCAGGGCAGCGGCTTTTTCCAGGTGCTGATGCCGAACGGCGAGCTGGCCTACACGCGCAACGGCAGTTTCCAGTTGGATAAGAACGGCAACCTGGTCACCTCGGACGGCAACCCCGTGCAGCCGCAGATTACGTTTCCCGCGCAGGCGCAATCGATTGTGATCGCCACCGATGGCACGGTCAGCTACTCGATGCCCGGGCAGACGGCCACGCAGCAGGCCGGCCAGATCCAGCTTGCCAATTTCCAGAATCCGGCGGGTCTGAATGCGCTGGGCGATGGTCTCTACCAGCCCACGGACGCCTCCGGCAATCCCACGCTGGGCGTGCCCGGCGGACCGGAAGGAGTCGGATCGCTGCTGCAAGGCTATGTCGAACAATCCAATGTATCGGTCGTGACGGAGTTCGTGAACCTGATCGTGGCGCAGCGCGGGTATGAAGCCAATTCCAAGGTGGTACAAGCGGCCGACCAGATGTATCAAGACGTGAACAACCTGAGCCGCTCATGATGGCTTTCGGCGCACTCCTTTTCGCAAACTGTCTGGCTCTGGGGGCCGCGTCGGACCGCGTCACGGCAGCCGACCTGGCGCCCGCATTCCCAGGTCTCGAAAGCATCCCGCCGGATACGCCGCTGGGCCTGGCTCCGGCCCCCGGAGTGGCCAGGGTATTCCGCGTCCCCGAGCTCAAGAGGATTGCCGGAAATTTCCATTTGGCCGCGCCCGCGGGCGAGATCTGCATCCAAAGGACTATGACGAAGCTCGATCCCGCGCGCCTGCTGGCGGCGATGGAAAAAACTCTCCCCGGCGCCCGCATCGAAATCCTGGACTTCAGCCGCAGGCCAATCCCCGAGGGCGATCTCGAATTCCCGCTCTCCGGACTACGCGAAGGGGCGGCGGGAGCTTTTTGGAACGGCAACGTCCACTATGGCGGCAATCGCCTCTTCTCGATCTGGGCGAAGGTATCGGTCTGGGTCAAAGTACAGCGCGTGGTGGCGGCGACCGATCTGCAGCCGGGGAATCGCATCGGCGCCGACCAAATCCGCATCGAAACGCGCGAAGAGTTCCCCGAGCCGGAGGCTTTCCCCGATTCCATAAACCAGGTCGCGGGGCAACTGGCGCGCATGCCCATCCGCGCCGGCACAGCAATCCGCACGGCGCAATTGGAAGCGCCCAAACAGGTGCTGAGCGGAGAAACGGTAACTGTCGACGTGTGGAGCGGCGGAGCTCATCTGAAACTGGAAGCGCGCGCCGAAGGCTCCGGCGTCCACGGGCAGACGATTCCCGTGCTCAATCCGGCAACTCAAAAACGTTTTTGGGCGCGCATCGAGGGAAAAGGGAGAGTATCGGTCGACGGCTCCACTGCCGGAAGCCATTTGAACTGACAAGGAATTATGAAGGCGCTTTCCATCATCCTCTTGTGGGCACTTGCCGCCGGGCCGCTGGTGGCGAAGAAGAAAACCGATTCCGCCGCCCAGCAAATATCTCCCCTGGACCGCTATGTCCGGGAGGCCGATGCACGTTCGGCGGAAAACTCGGCCACTACGCCCGGTTCCACGTGGATCGCCGGATCCCGCCTGGCCGATGCGGCGCGGGATGTGCGCGCCAGCCAGGTGGATGACGTGCTAACGATTGTCGTCTCGGAGTCCGTTTCCGCGGTAAGCACGGGCGTCACCAAGACATCGCGAACCAGCAGCACGAAAAACTCCATAACCGGGCTGGCGGGTTTCACCGGCGCGGCCGGGCGGCTGGCGAATCTGGCCAACGTCAGTGGGGATACGGAGCTGAACGGACAAGGCACAACCAGCCGCTCGACTACTCTCACCGATACGCTGACGGCGCGCGTGACGCACGTCTTGCCGAACGGCGCGCTGTTGGTCGAGGCGACCAAGGATCTCCAGATCAATTCGGAGCGTCAGACGATTACCGTGCGGGGCGTAGTTCGTCCCGCCGATATCGATCCCACCAACAGCGTGCCTTCGAACCGCCTGGGCGATATCGAAGTGCGGGTGAACGGCAAGGGCGTGGTGGGCGACGCCATTCGCCGGCCCAATTTCCTCTACCGGCTTCTGTTAGGACTATTGCCATTTTGATGACGAACATGCGCGCCACCTTTCTATTTGCAATTATTGCGGCCCTGGCCTGCGAAGGGTATGCCGCCCGTTTGAAAGACCTCGTCTCCATCGAAGGGGTCCGCCCGAATCAGCTCGTCGGCTACGGTATCGTGGTCGGCCTGGCCGGAAAGGGCGACAGCCAGCAGACCATCTTTCCGTACCAGAGTCTGGCCAACGTTTTGGAGCGGATGGGGGTGGTGACAAATCCTACGCTGCTGCGCGTAAAGAACACGGCGGCCGTGATGGTGACGGCGATGCTGCCCCCGTTTGCGCAGCCGGGCATGCCGATCGACACCACGGTTTCTTCCATCGGCGACGCCTCCACGCTCCAGGGCGGCATTTTGGTGCTGACTTCGCTGCGCGGCGCCGATGGGGCGGTTTACGCCGTGGCGCAAGGCCCCGTAGTCACTGGAGGGTTCCTTGCCGGCCGGGCGGGAAACACCCAGACAGTGAATCATCCGACGGTCGGCCGCATCCCGAATGGCGCCCTGGTCGAGCGGCCCGCTCCCAGCGTGGAACCCAAATCCGTGGTGCGCCTGCAGTTGCGCGATTCCGATTTCACCACCGCGGCGCGCATTGCCGAGGAGCTGAACAAGAAATTTGCAAGCGGCGGAAAGGCGCCGGCGCAGGCGGATAATGCCGGGCTGGTCAGCATCGCCATCCCTCCGCAATACTCGACTCGGACCACTGAATTTCTGGCGGAACTGGAGAATCTCACGGTGGATGCCGATGGCCCCGCGCGGGTGGTCATCAACGAACGCACCGGCACAATCGTGCTCGGAAAACAGGTGCGCATCCGCCCGGTGGCGATTCTGCACGGCAATTTGAATGTCGAGATCCAGACCAAGCTGGACGTTTCCCAGCCGGCTCCGCTGTCCCAAGGCACAACGGAAGTGGTCCCGCAGACCGCCGTGGGCGCGAGAGAAGAACAAGCCCGCAGCGTTCTGTTGCAGGAGGGCGCCACGATAGAAGAACTCGTCCGCGCGATGGCGGCAATCGGCTCGACGCCGCGCGACATCATCGCCATTCTGCAGACGCTGCGCAGCGCCGGCGCGCTCGATGCCGATATCGAGGTGATCTGATATGGAAGCATCCTCCGTGGGCCTTTCCAGCCCTCCCGTGGATACCTCTTTGATGGGACCTCCATCCCATCCCACAAGCGCCCGCGACGCGGCCCAACAATTCGAAGCATTACTGCTTTCCGAAATCATGCGCTCGGAAAGAGAGAGTGGCGGCGGATGGCTGGGATCGGGAGAAGATGCGAGCGGTGATAGCGCGGTGGAATTCGCGGAACAGCAACTCGCTTCGGTTTTGGCCCGCCAGGGTGGGCTGGGGCTGGCGGGCCTCATTTCCTCCGGGCTGGAGTCCTCTTCGAGCTCGTAAGATCCTTAGAGGCTCCAGCTACCGGAAGAGTACGCAGCCTCGGTCTCGACGCGGGGATACGCCGGGGCCTCGGACCACGAGCTACTCGCGGCCGCCGGGGTCTCGCGCCGCTTACCAATCTCTGCCCAACCTTCGGTAAGCGTTGCTAGTAAGCCCAACACCTCGCCCAGCGGCTCGTCACTCTGCCGGAAGTTGGCTTCGAGCAATCTGCGGCGCATGTAATCATAGAGGCTCGCCAGACGTTTGGCGAGCTCGCCGCCGGCCTCCATATTCAATGAGGTGGTCAGCTCGATCAAAATTGTGCAGGCCTTGCTAATCGCCCGCGCCCGCTCGATAATCTTTCCGTCCGCCAGGTAATGCCTTGCGTCCTGCACGGCTCCGATTGCGCCCTGATAGAGCATGTGCACCAGCTCCAGCGGCTCAGCCGAAAGCACCCGGTTTTCCACATATGCGTCATGCGCGCTTTGGAACATCTTGTTCTCCCGAAATTGCTTATCGGTTTCGCGCAGGCTTTTTGAGGCTCCCGTTCATTTTTCTAAACTTTTCATATCCTCGCTCAGACGCAGCACGTATTCGGGAGGGATTTGCGATATGACCTCCTTGGTTTGACGATTCACGATTTGCACCACCATGCGTTTGGCCTGCCGGTCCATCTGGAACACCAGTTCGTTCTCCTGGCCAAACATCTCGCTGGCGTTGACCGCCTTCACGGCCTGCACCACATCGCGTGCCTGCGCGGGCTGCTTGACCGCGGAAACAGGCGCGGCGGCCTCCACCGGCTGCAAGTTCCGGTTCAGCGCGCTGATTTCCATAAAACGCTCCTCGGGATAGAAGGCCGCCTCCGCGAGGCGGTTCCTATCTATTTTTTTCGTTTGCCTCTCATATCGGCCCGTTAAAGAATTCTTTTAAGGCCCATTCGGGAACAGACTTATCTTTCCCGGCCGATAAGGTTGTCGGAGAGAGCCAATGTCCCCTACCACCGCGGTGATCGGCATTCAGCCTGAAGAACTACGCTGGATTCGCATATTGGTCGCCCTGCTGCGCCACCCCGATCCCGGTATGCCCGAGCTCGCCCGCCAGGCGCTGCTTTATCTTTCCCAATCGGCCGATCAGTCCGCCGCGCCATTGTCCGCTTCCCGCCCGCTGGCATTCTGATCCGCACCCAAATAACGGCGTTTCCAAGGCGAAAGAAGAACGGTGGCTTCCAAGGCGAAAGCAAGGCGAAACACGTACAATAGGAGTGTCGTGCTTCCGTCCTTCGATCCGCTGGTTGCCGATTGGTTCCAATCCCGCTTCGGCCAGGCCACCGAACCGCAACTGCTTGGATGGCCGGTGATCCGCGAGGGCCGCGACGTTTTGATTTCCGCCCCCACCGGCTCGGGCAAAACGCTGGCCGCCTTCCTGCTGTGCATCGACGGTCTAGTGCGCCGCGCCCGCTCCGGCCCGCTCCCCGATCAAACCGAAGTCCTCTACGTTTCGCCGCTCAAAGCCCTGAGCAACGACGTTCACAAAAATCTCGACGTCCCGCTGAGCGGCATTGCGGCCTTAGCGGCCGAGCGCGGCATCCTGCTTTCCCCGATCCGCACCGCCTTGCGCACTGGCGACACTCCTCAATGGGAGCGCCAGCGGATGGTGCGCAGCCGCCCGCATATTCTCGTGACCACCCCCGAATCGCTATTCATCCTGCTCACTGCCGCCGGGCCGCGAGAAATGCTGAAATGTGTCCGCACCGTTATCGTCGATGAGATCCACGCCGTGGCCGACGATAAGCGCGGCTCGCACCTCGCCCTCACGCTCGCCCGCCTCGATCATCTCGTCGAGCAAAATGGCGGCCCCAGGCCGCAGCGCATCGGCCTCTCCGCGACCGTAAAGCCCATCGAAGAAGTAGCCTCTTTCCTGAGCGAGAATGCGGCCATTGTACCCATCGGCCACCGCCGGGCGATGGAACTGGCGGTCGAGGTCCCGCGCGACGAACTCGGGCCTGTGGCGAGCAACGAAATGTGGGGGGAAATCTACGACCGCGTCGCCGATCTGATTCGCGAGAATCGCACCACGCTGGTTTTCGTCAACACCCGCCGGCTTTCCGAACGCGTCGCCCATCACCTGGCCGAACGGCTGGGGGAAGATAAAGTCCTGGCCCATCACGGCAGCCTTTCCCGCGCCACGCGTCTCGACGCCGAAAAGCGCCTGAAAAGCGGCGAGCTGAAAGCGGTGGTCGCCACCGCCTCGCTCGAGTTGGGCATCGATATCGGCACGGTCGATCTGGTCTGCCAGATCGGTTCGCCGCGCTCGCTCGCCGTCGCCCTGCAGCGCATCGGCCGGGCCGGGCACTGGGTGGGTGCTCTGCCCAAAGGGCGCCTGTTCGCGACTACGCGTGATGAGCTGGTGGAATGCGCCGCCCTGGTGCGCGGTATCCGCGCGGGGGAACTCGACCGCCTGGAGGTCCCGCGGAACGCGCTGGATATCCTCGCCCAGCAGATCGTCGCGGCCTGTGCCGCGGAAGACTGGCAGGAAGAGGAACTCTTTAGTCTCGTGCGCCGAGCCTGGCCTTACCGCTCGCTCGAACGCGCCGCTTTCGATGCCGTCCTCACCGTGCTGTGCGAAGGCATCGCCACCGGCCGCGGCCGCGCCGGGTCGCACCTCCATCGCGATGCTGTGAATCGCAAACTGCATGCGCGCCGTGGCGCCCGCCTTACGGCCATTACCTCGGGCGGCGCCATTCCCGATACCGCGCAATACTTGGTGGTGGCGGAGCCGGAAGGCACAACGGTGGGTACGGTGGATGAGGATTTCGCGGTGGAAAGCCTGGCCGGCGATGTCTTCCTCCTCGGCACCGCTTCCTGGCGCATCCGCCGCGTGGAACAGGGCCGGCTGCGCGTCGAAGACGCCCAGGGGGCTCCTCCTTCCGTTCCCTTCTGGAACGGCGAAGCGCCGGGACGTACCGCCGAACTGTCGCGCGAAGTGGCGCGGCTGCGGGCAGATATCTACGCCGGCCGCTCGGTCGAGTGGCTCACGCGCGAGTGTGGCCTCGACCGGCGCGGCGCCGAACAGGCCATCGAATACGTGATCGCCGGCCGCGCGGCTCTGGGCGCCCTGCCCTCCACAGACCTGGTCGTCGCCGAGCGCTTCTTCGACGAAGGCGGCGGCATGCAGCTTGTGCTGCACGCCCCTTTCGGCTCGCGCATCAATCGCGCCTGGGGGCTTTCGCTGCGCAAGCGCTTCTGCCGCACCTTTAATTTCGAACTCCAGGCCGCCGCCACCGATAACGGCATCGTAATTTCTCTAGGCGAGCAGCACTCGTTCCCGCTCGAAATCGTCTTTGAATTCCTGCGCCCGGAAACTGTGGAAGAAGTGCTCGTGCAGGCCATGCTGCCAGCGCCGATGTTCAACGCGCGCTGGCGATGGAACGCCACCCGTTTCCTCGCTATCCCGCGCTACTCCGGCGGGCGGAAAGTGCCTCCGCCCATCCAGCGCATGCGCGCCGACGACCTGATGGCCGCCGTCTTCCCCGACCAGGCAGCCTGCGGCGAAAACATCGTGGGCGATATCCGCATTCCCGATCATCCGCTCGTCAAGGAAACCATCGACAACTGCCTCTACGAAGCCATGGACCTCGACGGCCTCCGCTCCGTGCTCACCGGCATTCGCGAAGGCCGCATCCGTACGCATGCCATCGAAACTCCCGCCGCTTCGCCGTTCTCGCACGAGATCCTGAACGCCAACCCGTACGCCTACCTCGATGATGCCCCGCTCGAAGAGCGCCGCGCGCGCGCCGTGCAGTTGCGCAGCACCCTCCGCGCCGATTTCGCCGAAGGCGCCGGCGCGCTCGATCCCGAAGCCATCGCACAGGTCTCCGCCGAAGCCTGGCCGCCCATGCGCGATGCCGAAGAAGTGCATGAGGTCCTCTGCGGGTTGGGCCTGCTGAGCACAGACAACAAAGAAGCCGCGCCCTTCCTCCCCGCGCTCATCGACGCCCGCCGCGCCACCAGGGTGCAGATCGGCGACCGCTATTATTGGGCAGCCGCCGAGCGCATCGACCTTGTCCGGCGTGTCTATCCGCGGGCTACGCTCGATCCGCCTATGCAAGCGCCGCCCGGCATGCGGCCCATCCCCGAAGCCGCGGAAGCATGCGCCGCCGAAATCCTGCGTGGATGGTTCGAATGCGCCGCTCCGTTGCGTGCCTCCGAACTCGCCGTGTATTTCTCCCTCTCCCGCGATGTGGTCGACCAGGCGATCGCGCAACTGGAGGCCGAAGGCCAGATCTTGCGCGGCCAGTTCACATCCGTGGGGCAGGCGCTTTCGCCTGCCAACCGCGAGACGGAGTGGTGCCATCGCCGCCTGCTGGCGCGCATCCATCGTCTCACCATCGGCCGCCTGCGCAAGGAAATTGAGCCGGTGACCACGGCGGAATTTTACGCTTTCCTGAACCGCTGGCAACATCTTTCTTCGGGCCATCAACTTCATGGCGTCGACGGCACTCTGCAGATCGTCCGCCAGCTTCAGGGCAGCGAATTCGCCGCGGCGGCATGGGAATCGGAAGTCCTGCCGCGCCGGGTAGCCGGCTACGACCCCGAATATCTCGATCAGCTCTGCCTTTCCGGCGAAGTGAGTTGGGGCCGGCTTTCCCCCCACCCCGCTTTCGAGCGCGATGGCCGCGGCGGAGGCCGCCAGCAGGAAGAAGGCCGCCGCGTCCGTCCCACCCGGGTTGCGCCGCTCGCCATTTTTTTGCGCGAAGATGCTCCCTGGCTGCTTGCGGGTCCACAACCCTCGCCCAGGGAGGCGCTCTCGCACCCGGCCCGAGAAGTGCTGGCCGTGCTCGAAACCCGCGGCGCTTCATTCTTCGCCGATCTCACGGGCGCCACGCACCGCCTCGCCAGTGAAGTGGAAGATGCCCTTTGGGAACTGGTCGCCGCCGGCCTGGTTACCGCCGATGGATTCGAAAATCTGCGCGCCCTGCTCGATCCCAAGCGCCGCCGCGGAGAAGGCCGTGGGCGCACCGCCCGCCCCCGCCATGCCCCCGGCCGATGGGCGCTGCTGCGCCACACGGAACCGCCCGCGGCCGATGCCGCCGGCAACGCCGAGCCGTTCGCCAAACAACTGCTCCGCCGCTGGGGCGTGGTCTTCCGCGATATCGCCCATCGCGAGCCCCTCGCTCCGGCCTGGCGCGATCTCCTCATCGTTTTGCGCCGCATGGAATCGCGCGGGGAAATTCGGGGCGGCCGCTTCGTCGCCGCTTTCGTGGGCGAGCAGTTCGCTCTCCCGGAAGCCCTGGATTTGCTTCGCGCCATCCGCCGCAACGGCGAAACCGCCGCGGCGCCGGAAGGACCCGGTCCGTGGACCGGCTGGCAAACCGCCGGCCAGATGACGGCGGCGCGCATCTGAGGGGCGCGTTATTCCGAGGCGCCGGCCGGGGCTTGCAATCCGCCGCGCTTCTCCGCCAGCGCCTCCCGGTAGCTCTGCACCAGCCGCGCCGTAATCCGCGCCATGTCCCAGTTCGCCTCCACTTCAGCGCGGGCGCGCCGCGCCATCTCCGCGGCCCGGTCCGGTTGCGCGAAAAGCGCGAGCACCCGCTCGGCAAATGCGGGCGGATCGTCCGCTAATGCGCATACGTGCCCGTCCTTGCAGGCCAGCCCTTCCGCGCCAACCGAGGTTGAAACTACCGGAATTCCCGCGGCAAAGGCTTCGAGCAACTTCACGCGCACGCCGGAGCCGCTGAGGATGGGGCAAACAAACACCGCATAGCGGGCCAGCGGTTCGCGTACGTCTTCCACATAGCCGAGCATTTCGATATTGCCGGATGCTTTTCCGTAAATGTGCGGCGGCGGCGGGTCGGATCCGGCGATCACCAGCCTCGCGGCAGGCTGCCTTTCGAGAATCGGCGGAAGCACGTGTTTCACGAACCAATCGACTGCGATGCGGTTCGGGTCGTGCCGGAAGCTGCCCACGAACAGCATGGTGAGCGGTTGGCGGTTCACGAGCCGGAATTCGTAGCGGCTGGTATCGATGCCGGCGCGCATCCCCGCGCGCAGCCGCGGCCGGAGCGAGGGCAGAAACGTGAGCACATAATCGCGGTTTTCGGTGGTGCACACCTGCACCTGGTCGCAGCGCGGCAGGGCGCGCAATTCGTAGCGCAGGGCGCGCAGGTATTCGACGCGGGCCTTCACCTCACCCAGAAATGTGGAGAAGTGGCCAAGGCCGCGGGCGATCGACTGAAAGTAGACGTCGTGCTCGAATAGCGCGCGGACGATGCGCCGGTATTCTCCGGCGTACTGCACCATCGGCAGGTATTCGAGCTGGAGGATATCGATTTGCTTCGTATAGATCTGGCGGTGAATCAGCCAGGCGACATCGTCGTTGGCAAATTCGCGCACCGCCCGCGGGAGCAGAGAGCCCCAATCCTTCGGCTTGCCATTGGGGCGGATAATCCACTCGACCGACGCGCAGAATTGCCGCAATTCGGCGTTCGCTGCCTGCTCCTCGGGTAAATCGAGCAGTTCGACCACATGGACTTCGGCCAGCCTGGCCAGTTCGCGCAGCGTTTGATACATGAAGACGCCGCCACCATGGACCGGCGGGCAAATCGGGTAGGGAGAGACGAACAGGACGCGCAGTGGGGCAGGCCCTCGGTTTGCCAACGAGTCTGCCAACGCCGGAATATCCGCGAAGCGGTCGCGATAATATCCGCCGAGCGGGCGCAGCAGCGCTTCGGTATCGCCGATGCGCGCCAGGCTGCGCGCCCGCCAGCGGGAACGCACGGCTTCCGGGAGTTGGAGAAACGCGCGCCACAATGCGGCCAGGTTAGGGCGGCCGGAAGCGTCGCCGAAAATCAGGCTGACGATCGCGCCCGCCCAGGCAAAGAAAAAATGCGAGGCCAGCCGGCCCCATTCGTGCACGTTTTTCCAGGCAAACAACAAAAAGTTCTTCTTCAAAACTGCCTGAATCCGCTCTTCGCGAAACCGCTTGCCGATGGTGCCGCGATGCTCGTGAAACACTACGCTGCGCGGCTGGTAGAGCACCTTCCAGCCGCGCTTCCAGGCGAGATATCCGAGATCGGTGTCTTCCAGGTAGAAGGGCCGCAGCAGATGGTCGAAACCGCCCAGTTCCAGAAAACGCCGCCGGTCGAAAGCGCAGGAACCGCCGCCGCCATAAAAGCAGGGGTAGAGATCCACAATTGCCGGATCGATGCGATGGCGCACGCGCAGGCCGCCATCCTCCCACCAGCCCTGCGTGAGACCGGTTTCTTCCCGTACTTTCTTCGGGTCGCTGAAGAAAATCTGGCAGGAAACGGCGAAGACGTCGGGGTCGCGGAAACCCTCTAAGAGCGGCGCGAGGAAATCGGGAGCGACTCGCATGTCGCTGTTGAGCAGCACCACCACGTCGTTTCGCGCTTCTTTGAATCCGGCATTGGAGCCGCCGCCGAAGCCCAGATTGCGCTCGAGCGCCACCAGCTTCACTTGCGGAAAGCGCGCCCGCACAAACTCCGCGCTTCCATCGGCCGACCCGTTATCCACCACGACAATCTCGTTTTGCGGATTGCCTGCCAGGGCTTCGATAACCGACGGGAGATATTTTTCGAGCAGATCGCGGCCGTTCCAATTGGGGATCACGACCGAAGCCGAGCCGGTGCTGGGGCGGGCGCTTTCGCCTGCCAAAGGTTTTCCAAACAACAGCCAAAACAGGTCCGTCAACGCCAGCGCGAGCGCCGAAACCGCCACCAGCACCGGCGAGACGAGCAGCAAGGGCAGGGAACGAATGAGCCGCTTCAGGAACTGCATGCTAGCCCGGAAGCTCCGGACCGAGTCCGAGTTTCCGGCCGGCTTTCATCCAGCGGGACGCGCGCACCAATGCCAACTGGTCTTCCACCTGCCGCTTTTCCTGTTCCAGGCGGCGCGCCCAGGCCGTGCGGTCTTCTAATTCTTTCTCGGTTCGGTGCAGCATATCTACGGCCAGCGCCAGTTCCTTCACGCGATCTTCCAGGCGGTTCTCCAGGTCCCGCGCCCACTGCACTTTGGCCAAAATGTCTTCCTCCAATTCCTTCACTTTGGCCCGGCACCGCTCGATTTCGCCGTTGAGGTTCTCCGCCCACCGGTTGCTGCGCTCCAGTTCCTCCTTCTGCTGCCGGTGCGCGGCCACCAGTGCTTCGTGCTCGCCGAGCGCGCGTTCCAGCCAGGCATTCTTGGTGGCCAGTTCTTCTTCGAGCAGCTCGATGTGGCGCCCGCGCTCGCGCAGCACGTTTCCGGCGCGCGGCACGTACAGGTACAGTGGACCGGGCGGCAGGGCACGATGGCTCGCGACCGCTACGAAAAAGTGCGCTTCCCGCGGCGCGGGCCTTCCCGGATTCACGTGGACATCCACTCCGGCCGCTGCCTCGTCGGGCTGGAACGCCACGCCTTCCACGTGATTTTCCAGAAACAGCGCCACCTCGGGAAACACGGAAAGCAATTCGGAGCGGAATTCCTCGAATTCGAATTCGTGCACGTGGAAAGGATTGGCGCCTTGTCTGCCGCGCGATTCGGTGTAATAGGCCTTGTTGGGTGTGGAAACCACGAACTGCCCGTCGGGCGAGAGCACGCGCCGCACTTCCAGAAGGAACTCGGGCCAGCGTTCCAGATGCTCGATTACTTCGAAAGCCACCACCAGGTCGAAGGTGGCGTCGGGGTGGGGTAATGCTTCGCAGGCGGCCCGTTCGAAGTGCAGGTTGGGCAGGCGGTAATTCTCGCGGGCGAAGGCCAACGCATCGGCGGCGTTATCGGCGCCAATCACCGCGGCGGCGACGTGCGCCAGCTCGGCCGAGCCGTAACCCGCGCCGCAGCCGGCGTCGAGCACGCGCTTGCCGCCGGCCAGCCGCGCGGCAAACGCGTAGCGCGCCATGTGCTCATTCAGCAGGTCCTCGCTCACCTGCCCCGGAATGAGGCGTTCGCCGGTGAATTCAACCAACCTGGGCCTCTTCCGGCCGCAGCCGCGCATTCACTTCCACGCGGCAGGGTAAGTGCAGAAATCCGTAGATCTGGCCGCCGCTGCGCGACATCTGCAACGCGATGGCATTGTCGATCCAGTCGCACATGCGGTACTCGAGCAGCGTGCCGTCGGCAATCGCCGGCGAAAACGAGAACGAGCCGGGGTAGAGTTCGGGCACGTCCACGTGAAAATCCACCGTAAGGGTGTCCCCCGGCTGCATGGGGGGAAGTTCGCAGCCTTCGCGGGCCGTATTGGTGCCGGCGAAATCCATTCCCATATGGTTGCGCAGCATGAAGCCCACCATGGGGAGCGGCACCTCCTGGTGCGCGCGCACGCTGATGCGCACCACGATCCGGGAAAGCGGATCGAGCATGCCCAGCGGCCGCCCGGCTTCATCCAGCACCGCGATCCCCAGCACCTCGGCGCGGCCATCGCCGTAGCGGTGGTCGATATTCGGAATCGAGGTGACCACTTCCGGCGCGCTCGCCTGCTCAGCGGCCGCCGCCTTGCGGGCCTGCGGATGCGCTTTCAGATAGCTAGAATCCTTTTTCACCATGTGCGCCAGGTATTTGGCTACCACGCGATCCGTATCGCCGATCTCCATGATGCGCCCATGCTCCAGCCATAGCGCCCGGTCGCCGATGGCCTTCACATCGGAGGTGGCGTGCGAAACGAACAGAATCGTCACCCCGCGCGAGCGCAGCTCGTGCACCTTGCGCATGCAGCGCTGGCGAAAATAAATATCCCCCACGGCCAGAGCTTCGTCCACCAGCAGAATCTCGGGATCGACATTGATCGCCACCGCGAACGCCAGTCGCACCACCATGCCGCTCGAATACGTTTTCACCGGCTGGTCGATGAAATCGCCGATTTCGGCGAAGCTTTCAATGTCCCGGTAGCGCTCGTCGATCTGCCGGGTGGTCAGGCCGAGAATCGAGCCGTTCAGGTAAACGTTGTTGCGCCCGCTGAACTCCGGATTGAATCCCGCGCCCAGTTCGAGCAACGCCGAAACCCGCCCGTTTACGGCCGCCGTTCCCGAGGTGGGCTGCAAAATGCCCGCCACGATTTGCAGCAGCGTGCTCTTGCCCGAGCCGTTTTCGCCGATCACGCAGAAAGTTTCTCCGCGCCGCACTTCAAAGCTCACATCCTCGAGCGCGGCGAAATCGCGGTGCCGCTTCCGGCGGCGCAAGGAGAGCAACTCTTTCAGACGGTCGCCCGGCGAGGCGTAAATCGGATAACTCTTCGAGACATGCTGAAACTCGATCGCGTTCACGGGATCGGCGAAAGACTAGTGTAGCTAAGGCGGGAGGCGCGCGCGCAAGGCCAAGACTCTAGATTTGCGCAATATATTAGGCAATATTGCGCAAAATGCATATTTTGCCTTGTATACTATGCATATGGACATTGTCGCCATCGGCGCCTCGACCTGCGCACGGACGGAACCTACCGCGGTTTCGAAGATTTCTGCGTGCTCAACGCGCGCCGCACCGAAGACAAATACCGCGGCAGCTACGAGACTTCGGTCCTGAAGCGCTTCGCCCAATTCGCCAACTCGCCGCGCGTGAACGAGAACTTGGAAAAGCTCTTCACACTGATTGCGCTCAACTGCGCGCTGCGCAATGGCGATGCGCACCTGAAGAACTTCGCGATTCTCTACGACGATGTAGAAGGCGAGTCGCGCCTGGCGCCTGTCTACGATCTGGTGACGACTTCGGCGTACCTCGCCAAAGACAGCATGGCGCTGACGCTCCACGGTTCCACCCGCTGGCCCACGGCAAAGGAACTCAAAAGGCTCGGCGAAACGCGCGCCGGCGGCACTCCCGCAAAAATCAGGCAGATTCTGGAACGTATCGGTCAAGCCATTTGTGAGACAAAACCCGAGGTGCGGAACTACAGCAAACACCATCCCGAATTCGCGGAAGTCGGGCAACGCATGCTGGAAGAGTGGGAGAGCGGCGCGGCTGCTTTGCAGTGAGCCGGTTTTGAATTAGTCTTCGGACCCGCCTCAGCGGCTGCCTGGCTATGCGGGAGCCATCGCGACGTCACTTCGCCGATACCGGGACGCGCTTATGTTCCGCTACGTAGCGCTTCACGTAATCCGCGAAGGCGTGTTCCAGGGCTTCCCACACGCGGTCGTTGTGGCGCACCGCGTGGCCTTCAATGTGCCGCACCGGCAGCAGGTTCCGCGTGGTGGAGGTGATAAACACCTCGTCGGCGGCGTCCAGGTGAGAGGGCAGAATCGTCCGCTCCCGCACGTGGATGCCGGGGACCAGCGTTTCGCCCAGCAGCACCTCGCGGGTAATGCCGGGCAGGCAGCCGGCGCTGAGCGGCGGTGTCCAAACGTCGTTTCCTTCCGCCAGGAAAATGTTAGCGGAGGTGCATTCGGCCACTTCGCCGCGCTCGTTCAGCAGCAGCGCTTCATCGTAACCGCGCGCCTGCGCCGCTTCGAGCCAGGTCAGGTTCATCGCCCAGGAGATCATCTTCGCGCCGGCAAACGCGTTGGCCGCGTAGCGGGCGTGCGGTACCACTTCAAGCGACGCTGAAGCTCCCCAAACCTTCGATTTCGCCGTCAGCGCGATCACATCGATTGCCCGGCCCGCGGAAGGCCCTTCCCACATCCCGCCGCCGTTGCGCAGAATCACCAGCCGAAGTGTGCAGTTGGGGTTCCGGTTCGCCTCGATCAGATCGAGCAGCCGGCGCCGCACCGGCTCCGGTTCGGCGGGCATAGGCACGTGCAGCGCCGCGGCATCCCGCGAAAGCCGCGCCCAATGCCGCTCAAATGCAAACGGCACCCCCTCGGCCACGCGCATGGTCGTAAACACGCCCCATCCGGAAAGCAGTCCCACCTGCCCCGCCGAAAGCAGCGGCGCCGAAGCTTCCACGATGCAGTCGTTGTGAAGAATGAAGCGATCGAGCACGATGCCATTCTAACGCCGCCCGATCTTCACTAAGCGGAAGGAGCGCCCCACCCCGCCGCATCCAGGTTTCGATAGCTTACTGCCGGTACGGAATCTTCACCAGGCGGTCTCCCTGAAACGCGCCCAGGTAAATCGATTTTCCCACTGCCAAAGCCACCGATACGCCGGAAATCAGCGGCTCCGCCGAGGCCGAATCGAAAATGGTTCGGGCCTGCAGATTGGCTGGATTGATTTCGGCCACGCCGAAGCCTTGAATGCACGGCCGGCCGCTCCCGTCCGGACACTCGCCGCGCGCGCCCTTCACTCCAGCCGCCAGCAGCCGCCCCGCTTTTGTCCAGGTCAGATTATCAGGCATGAACGCCACCTTCACCGAACCGGTCTCGCGCGCGCTGTCGCTCTCCAGTTCGTATTTGCGCACCTCGCGCGCGGCGAATACGTTCAGGTACATCTTTCGGCCATCGGCGCTCACCACCACCCCGTTCGGATAAGCCACTCGCGTGCCCATTACTTCGGACAAGCCTTTGCCGGGAGTCCAGCGCGCCACGTACCCGGTCACGCCACCGCCAAACGCCGCGCCATTATTGCCAGGCGAAACCAATCCTGTGGGATACGTGCCCACGAAGCCCCCATCCGGCAGAATGGCCACATCGTTAAAATCATGCGACCCCTCCACACAACCGTGCCATACCAGCATCCAGCTTCCTCCGGCCGGCTTCAACTCGTACATCTCAATCGACTGGCGCTTGCCATGATTCACAACGTATAGTTCCCAGGCGCCGTTGTTTCGTTTCGCGAGCGACGAGCCGTGCGATACCAGCGCGTCGCCGATCGGGCCGGGACACTGCGGATCGCCCCAGGATGGATCGGGCTGGCTGGTCTGCTCCATCCTGCGGAATGTCTTTTTCGCCAAGTCGAAAAGCTCCATGCCGCCGCCCATGGAGCTGCCCCGGCCCTGATTGAGAAACTGCGTGGCAATCAGGTACTTGCCGTCGGGCGCGAGTTCCAGGTCTTCCGGCTGGTGCGTGCCGCAGAGCACTTCGATTTCAGCGTGCGCGCCACAGGGCATGAGGGCCGGCATCGCCAGTCGAGACGCCGGCTGCTGTCCCCAGGCAAAAGAAACCAGCGCGAGCGGTAGCCAGGCCGCGCGCAATAGAGTTCCGCGCAATAGAGCCCCGCGCAATAGAGTCGACATGATGCAGGCGATTTTATCGCACGTCAAACAGAGCCGGGACTGTAAAGGGCGTGCGCGCCCTTGCCGAAATGAAATTTTTTCCCGCCCCTCAATGTGGGCTTCCGCGCCGCCCCTGAATTGAGTAATATGTATGGCCAGGAGAAAAACTGAATGAGAAGTAAAGTTCTAGTTCTGCTCGCCGCCGCGGTATCCATTCTCGGGGTGCGCGCTTATGCCCACCACTCGTTTGCGGCCACGTATTTCGAGGATCAGAAGATCACCATCCACGGAAAACTGGTGCAGTTTCTTTACCGGAACCCGCATTCGTTCGTGCACGTCGAGGCGCCGGACGATAAGGGCGAGATGCAGACCTGGGCGGTGGAGTGGGGCGCTGGCGGCCAGTTGGGACGGCAGGGTGTGACCCGCGAGACGCTGAAACCGGGCGACGATGTGATCGTGGTCGGCAATCCCGGCCGCAACCCGGCGGATCACCGGCTGCGCATGGTCAGCATCGAGCGGCCCTCCGACGGCTGGAAGTGGGGCGGAACATTCGAATAGGGGCTGGTGGGTTTCTACTCGTCTCCTACGAAAAGCCGGGCCCTTGCCCGGCGACGGCAACGAATCGACTATGAACTCGCAGTGTATCCGGATTATAGCGGCGGCCGCCTTGTTTGCGCTGCCGGGCTATCTTAATGCGCAAGGCCGCGGTGGTGCTCCTCCCGGACCGCCGCCCACTGCCAAGGCCGCCGCTCCGGAGGATCTCACCGGCTACTGGGTGGCGCTGGTTACCGAAGACTGGCGTTACCGCATGGTCACGCCGCCCAAGGGCGATTTCGCCAGCGTGCCGCTCAACCCGGAAGGGCGTCGCGTGGCCGGGATGTGGGACCCGGCGAAGGATGAAGCCGCCGGCCTGCAATGCAAATCCTACGGCGCGGCGGGGCTGATGCGGGTGCCCACCCGGCTGCACATCACCTGGGCCGATGATGAAACTTTGAAAGTCGAGACCGACGCCGGCACCCAAACCCGCCTCTTTCACTTCGCGAAGACACAGCCCCCTAGCGGCGAGGCTGGCTGGCAAGGGTTCTCCGAAGCGGTCTGGGAACCGGCGGGCGGCGGAAGAGGTCGCGGACGCGGCGCTGCCGAACCGCCCCGCGGCGGGTCCCTCAAGGTCGTCACCACGCATATGCGCCCTGGATATCTGCGCAAGAATGGTGTGCCTTACAGCGCCAACGCCATGCTGACGGAATACTACACACGCACCAACGAAGACGACGGCACCTCCTACCTGATTATCACCACCCTGGTTGACGATCCGCAGTACCTCCAACAGACCTTCGTAACCAGTACGCATTTCAAAAAAGAGGCCGACGGCTCCAAGTGGAGCCCCTCACCCTGCACGTCGCGCTAAGCTGGGCCGGGATGTGGCGCAGACACTTGCGTCTGGACGCTAACTGACTCCCTTTCGTCCGGCCCGCTCTGCCGTCCGCCGCGCTCGCTAGCCTATTCCCCGGCCCGAGTGCCCTCCACCGGTCGCCGCGCGTACCCTTGCCGGTCGGATAGCCCTTATAGCATATGGGTTTACGGAAACCCCGAATGCTATACTTCTAGCGCCCGGTGTAAATTTATGTGGATCGTCCGCCTGGCTCTACGCCGGCCGTACACCTTCGTCGTGATGGCCCTTCTGATCGCCATTCTGGGCGGCGCGGCCATTGCCACCATGCCGATCGACATCTTTCCGCAAATTGATATCCCGATCGTTGCCGTGGTGTGGCAGTACTCCGGCCTTTCCCCGGAGGAAATGGAGAAGCGCGTCGTCACCAATTTCGAGCGCGGCCTTACTTCGAACGTCAACGACATCGAGCATATCGAGTCCCAGTCCTACAACGGCATCTCGGTCATCAAGATTTACTTCCACCCGAACGTTCGCATCGATATGGCCGTGGCGCAGGTGGCGTCCCAAATCAACCCCTCGGTCCGGTCGATGCCGCCGGGTATGTTCCCCGGCTTGGTGCTGAAATATGACGCCGCCAGTGTGCCGGTGCTGCAGCTTGGCCTTTCGAGCAAGACCTTGCGCGAGCAGGATATTTTCGACCTCGGCCAAAACTTCATCCGTACCCCGCTCGGCACCGTGCAGGGGGCGATGATCTCCTATCCGTTCGGCGGAAAAGCCCGCACCATCATGGTCGATCTGAACCTGGACGAGCTTTATGCCAAGCAGCTTTCGCCTGTCGATGTCAATAACGCGTTGTCGCTCCAGAATCTGATTCTCCCGGCCGGCACCGCCAAATTGGGCGACACCGAATACATGGTGAAGGTGAACAGCAGCCCGGTGTTGCTGGACGAACTGAACAACCTGCCGGTCAAGACCGTCAACGGCGCCACCGTCTACCTGAGGGATGTGGCCCAGGTGCACGACGGCTTCACCGTGCAGACCAACATTGTGCGGACCAACGGGCAGCGGGGCGCCCTGTTGACGGTGACGCGCAACGGCCAGGCCTCCACGCTGGGGATTGTGGATGCGGTGAAGAAGGCTCTGCCGCGAATTCTGTCCACAGTCACGCCGGAGCTAAAGGTCACGCCACTATTCGATCAATCCGTATTTGTGCGCGCGGCCATTCAGGGCGTGCTGCGCGAGGCGCTGATTGCCGCGGGGCTCACCGGCGCCATGATTCTGCTGTTTCTGGGAAGCTGGCGCAGCACGCTGATCGTCTGCATCTCCATTCCGCTCTCGATTCTCACTTCGCTCTGTATTCTCAGCTTGCTGGGCCAAACCATAAACGTAATGACCCTCGGCGGCCTGGCGCTCGCGGTCGGCATTCTGGTGGACGACGCCACCGTGGAAATTGAAAACACCCACCGCAATCTCGGCATGCGCAAGCCGCTGGTGCGCGCCGTACTGGATGGCGCTTCGCAAATCGCCGTTCCCACCCTGGTCTCCACGCTTTCTATTTGCATCGTGTTCGTTCCGGTGCTTCTGCTCACGGGCACGGCGCGTTACCTGTTCACCCCGCTGGCAATGGCAGTGGTGTTCGCCATGCTGGCTTCGTACATGCTGTCGCGCACCCTGGTGCCCACCCTGGTGCGCTATCTGCTGAAGCCGGAGGTCACGCGCTACCAGCACGGCGAGCATGCGAGCGGTACCGGCCCGTTCGCGCGGCTCCATCAGCTTTTCAATCGCGCGTTCGAGGCCGCACGCTATCGCTATGTCGGCCTGCTCGATTGGGCGCTGCGCCGCCGCCTCATGGTGCTTTCCGCGTTCATGGCCGTTTCGGTGGCTTCGCTCGGGCTGCTCTTCCTGGTCGGCAAAGATTTCTTCCCCGATGTCGATTCCGGCCAAATGCGGCTGCACGTGCGCGCTCCGGCCGGCACGCGGATCGAGCAGACGGAACTGCGTTTTGCCCGCGTCGATAACGAAATCCGCCAGGTGATTCCCCAGAATGAGATCGACATGGTGCTGGACAACATCGGCATCCCGAATAGCTGGACCAGTCTGGCGCAAGGCGACGTGCCCAATATCTCTCCTGCCGATGGGGAAATCCTGATCTCTCTGAACAAGGAAAAGCACGGATCCACCCGCGATTACCAGGTGCTGCTGCGCAAGCGGTTGGCGGAGAAATTCCCGGACATGACGTTCTTCTTCGAGCCGGCCAACATTACCACGCAGATTCTCAACTTCGGCCTGCCCGCGCCGGTGGATTTGCAGGTAGTGGGCAGGGATGCCGATGCCGGTTATGCCATGGCGCAAAAGCTGGCCCAGCGCGTCGCGCGCATTCCCGGCGCCGCCGATGTGCATATCCACCAGGTAGTCGATCAGCCCGCCATCGATCTGACCGTCGATCGCGTGAAGGCTTCCGAGCTCGGGCTGACGCAGCGCGACGTCACCAATAACGTGCTGCTCTCGCTCACCGGCAATGGCACGGTCGCGCCCAATTTCTGGCTGAACTGGTCGAATGGCGTCAGCTACAACGTGGTCATCCAGACTCCGCAGTACAAGATTCCATCGCTCGATGCCTTGCTGCGCACGCCGGTCTCGGTCTCTTCCGGCGCGGAAAGCACCAACACGCCGGGATCGCAGGCCGGCATTGCGGCGGCTGGAAGCAATTTCGTGGGTACATCGCCCAGCGGCGCATCGCAGGCTTACGGCAACCCGGGCGCGATGCCGGGCAGTACCCAACTGCTTTCCAATCTGGTCACAGCCAGGCGGGGTTACGAGCCGGTCATCATCAACCATTACAATGTTTGGCCGGTCTTCGATGTATATGCGAACGTAGACCGGCGCGATCTGGGCGGCGTCGGCGCGGACGTGGAAAAGATCATGCGGGAAGAAGAGCCGCATCTGCCGCGCGGCATGACGCTCGATCTGCGCGGCCAGTACGACACCATGAAGACATCATTCTTCCGCCTCGGCCTGGGCATGGTGTTCGCGGTCGTGCTGGTCTACCTGCTGATGGCGGTCAATTTTCAATCCTGGGTGGACCCGTTTATAATTCTTACGGCGCTGCCCGGCGCGCTGGCGGGTATTCTGTGGATCCTGTTCGTTACCGGAACCACGCTCAACGTCCCCTCGCTCATGGGGTCGATCATGTGCATCGGCGTGGCCACCGCCAATAGCATTCTGATGGTCACCTTCGCCAACGATGAGCGCATCGAAGGTTCCAACGCGCATGAAGCCATGCTGGCCGCCGGATACGCGCGCATGCGCCCCGTGCTGATGACAGCCACGGCCATGGTGCTCGGTATGCTCCCCATGGCGCTCGGTATGGGCGAGGGCGGCGAGCAGAACGCGCCGCTGGGCCGCGCCGTCATCGGCGGCCTCATGTTCGCCACCGTCACCACCCTGTTCGTGGTGCCGATCATCTATAGTTATCTGAGGACGAAGCCGCCGGTCGATCACGCCCAACTGCTCGAAGAAGAAGAGCGGAGGGCATTGGAAGAACTGGAGCTGGAACGTATGTACAGGCCTGACGATGCGATTTAGTGATCAGCCGGGGTCCGGGCAGGTGGAAGAGCCGCAAACGTTAGAGGCTCGGCTGCGGCAGGAAATTGCCGAGCTCAAGCGGCAGCTTGCGGAGCAGAATGGCGCGGCTGCCGCCCTAGCCTCCATCGACCCGCACAAAGTGCACCTGCAGCGCACCTGGCGGCCTTCGGCTGTGGCGATTTGGGGAATCTGCGTGGCGGCAATCGCGCTGCTGGTAGCCGCCTTTTTCGCCGGCTATATCCCGCTCGAGAGGCGCAACCAGGTGATCCGCGCCGAAGCGCAGCAGGAGGAGCAGACCGTACCGCGCGTGGAGGTAGTGACGGCGGAACGCGCTGCCGGCGCAAGCGAGCTCGAACTGCCCGGCAATATTCAAGCCATTACCGAAGCGCCCATCCTTGCGCGCGCCGATGGCTACATCAAGACCCGCTCGGTGGATATCGGCGATCATGTGCGCGCCGGCCAAGTGGTGGCGGAAATCGAGGCTCCCGAACTCGATCAGCAAGTGATCCAGGCCAAAGCCACGCTCGAGCAGGCGCAGGCTTCGCTCGAACAGGCCAAAGCCAGCTACCAGCAGGGCAAGAGCAACCAGGAACTGGCGCACATCACCGCCGAGCGCTGGAAGGCGCTGGTGGATAAGGGGGCGGTTTCCCGCCAGGATAACGACACTTATCAAGCCCAGTACAACGCCCAGACGGCGAACCTGGAAGCATTAGCCAAAGCTGTCTCCGCGGCGCAAAGCAATGTCAACGCCGCCCAGGCGAACCTTGCGCGGCTCACGGATCTCGAAAGTTACCGCATGGTGCGCGCTCCATTTGATGGCGTAATCACCCTGCGCAACGTGGACGTGGGCACGCTCGTGACCGCTGGCAATACGCTGCTGTTCCGCATCGCGCAGACCGGCACCCTCCGCATTTACGTCGATGTGCCGCAATCCTATTCCGAACAAGTGCACACGGGTTTGCCCGCTCGCATTACGGTTCCCAACCTCCCCGGCCGCGTGTTTCCCGGCACTGTAACCCGCATGGCCAACTCGCTCGATCCCGCCAGCCGCACCATGCTGGTGGAGGTGCAGGTGCCGAACCGTGATGGCTCCTTATTCCCCGGCATGTACGCGCGGGTGGATCTGCGCAGCCCGCGGGGCCGCGCCGTGGACACCCCCATTCTGATTCCCGGCGATGCGATTATCGCCCGCGGCTCCGGAACCCAGGTGGCGGTAGTGGGGCCGGACCACATGGTGCATATCGTCAAAGTGGAAGTGGGCCGCGATTATGGCGACCGTCTGGAAATCGTCAGCGGCTTGCAGGAAGGCGACAGCATCATTGCCCATCCCGGCGATACCGCCCGGGAGGGAGCGCTGGTGAATCCGGTCCAGGCGGCGCCGCAGAAGCAAAAGGGATCAAAGGATAACCAGCGGTAATGGTACCCGATCCCGTTGACCCCAAGGTTCGTGAACGGTATTCTGGGCTGGGTGCCGACGCCTACGATCCCGAAGCGCTTGCCTGCGGTAGCGCAGGACCGGATGTTTCGCCTGAGCGGTTGCTGGTGCGACGGTACCTTTGATTACGTGGTTGCATTTGAAGGCCGGTTGGATGCGCGTCGTCTGCGCCGGGCCGTGCGTCTCGCTATGGACGCCGAACCGGTATTCGGGTGCCGCTACGTTCCGGGCAAAAAGCCCTACTGGGAACGGCGCGACGACCTGGATGACTTGCCCCTTTGCGAGGTCGTCGAGACTACAGAGCCGGAGCGGGAGTTGGAACGGTTCGCCGCGCGGCTCTCCGATGCCACCCGCGATCCGCTCATCCAGGCCTGCATTATCCGCGCCGCTTCCGACACGCTCTGCCTTAAGTTCAATCACACTGCCGTAGACGGCTCCGGCGCGAAGGAACTGCTTTACCTGATCGCCCGGATATACCGCGCGCTCGAAAACCCCGATTATCGCGTCACACCGAATCTCGGCAGCCGCGGCAGCCGGCACTTCCTGCGGCGGATCGGTTTCCAGCGCTGCCTGCGCGCCCTGAGCTTTCGGCCCGGTAAGCGTGTGGACAGCCTGTGGCGATTTCCTGCGCAGAACCTTCCGGAATCCGGTAGCCTCCGGTTCGCCCGCCGTAAGATTTCCCCCGCCGAATTCGCCCGTCTGCGCGACTACGCCGGCAGCCTGGGCTCATCCTGGAACGATGTCCTGCTGGCCGCATTTTTCCGCGCGCTCTGGCAGTTCGTCGATTTCCCGCCGGACGTGCCGCAGCCGGTCTACGTGCCCATGGATCTCCGCCTGTTTCTGGCCCGCGGCAAAACTCCGGCAATTGGTAATTTCGTGGCGATGTTATACCCCGCCGTGGCCCGCGTTTCCGGCGAGGAGTTCGCGGATACCGTGCGCCGTGTGAAGCAGAGCCTGCTCACTCTGGCACAGCAGAAGGAATACGCCATTTTCTTCCAGATCCTGCTCGGGCTGAGTCACCACCTGCTGCTGGAGAAGATGGCGCGGCGCGGCGAAATGCTGGCCCGCAAGTGCCGGGAAGCCGGCGTGACTTCCGCTCATTTCAGCAACAATCACACTATCGTCGCGTCCAAAGTGGATTTTGGTATCCCGATTTCCGATGTGGACCAGTTTACTCCCGCGGGCGTGCCTCCGGCGCTGTTCATGGGAGCGCTCTTTTTCCGTGACAGTCTCCGCTTCTCGATAACTTATTTCTACCCCGCTGTAAAGACTGAGGACGTGGAACGTTTTTTCGATACCTTCCTGGAGGAGCTATCCGCTACGGCGGAGCGGCCAGCCTTGGCCACGGCCGCGCAATCCGCCGGCTGATTCCGGTGAGCCATTCTATTCCCCAACGCCTTCCGGCGGTCGCGACGGACCGCATGCTGTACGCCTGGCGCTTTGTCCAGCACCAGTACACCTTCATTGTGCTTGCCTTTGGCGGCCGCCTGGACGAGCATCGTCTCAAAGCAGCCATACGGCTGGCGATGGATGCCGAACCGGTTTTCGGCTGCCGTTACGTTCCCGGCCGCAAGCCCTACTGGGAGCGGCGTGCCGATCTGGATTCGCTTGATCTCTGTACGGTCGCACGCACGGCGGATTTCGAGGGGGAATTGAACCGCTTCGTGGCCGCTCCCCGCGACGGGACGCGCGATCCCCTTTTTGATGCCCACATCGTGCGGGGCCGGACCGATACGCTGCTAGTGAGAATCAGCCATCTCGCCGCCGATGGCATGGGATCGAAAGAATTGGTTTCTCTGGCTGCCTACTTTTATCGCAATCCCGGACGCGCCGAAGCGGTTTCTCCCAACCTCGCGAGCCGCGGTCCGTGGCAACTGTTCCGCCAGTCGGGTTGGCTGAAGTGTCTTCCTTGTCTGCTCAAAAAACCTCGTCTGCGCGCCAAACCGGAATGGTGCTTTCCAGTTGATTTTCCGCACAAGCGAGGTGTTCTGCGCGTCGCCGCCCGCCAACTGGATCCCGCGGTTTTCGACGCCCTGCATGCTTTTGGCAAACGGCTCGGCGCGACGATGAACGATGTTTTCGTAGCCGCCTACTTTCGCGCCCTGTGGCGCTTCTTCGATTTCCCGCCTGGCATACCGCAATCCATCTTGATTCCCACCAGCGCCCGGCGCTATCTCCCAAGCGGCCGAACCGGGGCCATCTGCAATTTCGTTGTGCCGCTGCATGCCACGATGGAGAGAATTGCGGGCGAAGTTCTTGAACAGACAGTAATCCGGGTCCGAAACTCTCCTCTGCGGGAGCCGGCCCGCCGCGAACGTGTTGTGGCCGGCATGTTCTGGATCGCGGTGTTGTACAGCTTGTTCCGGAAGCCCATCGAGGGCGCGTTGGAGGCCGGCCTCAGCCGCCCCCCCGGCAATACGCGAACCGTGGCCACGCTGACGAACCTCGGCTCCTTCGACCCGGACCAGTTCGACTTCGGTGTGCCGACTACGGATATATACAAGATCTCGCAGGCAAATTTTGCCCCGGGAATCCTGATGAACGTGAGTTCCTTCCGGAAGCGGCTGACGTTCGCCATCAACTATCCCAGCCGCGCGATCCGGCCCGCGGATATCGAGCGCTTGCTCGATCTGTTTGTGGAAGAGCTGGCGCAAGCTTCGGCCGCTACTTTATCGCCAGCCACGCCAGAAACAGGCCATCCGGCTCTACATCTTCCCAGTACGAAATAAAACGGCTCGAAACCTGGCGGCAATGGCGCCCGAGCAGCCGCTCCAGTTCGCGGCGCGAAAACCAGCGCTCCCATTCCGGAGTTTCGAGCTTTCCCCATTGCTCCGCGTTCTTATCGATAACGGCGATCCGGCCGCCTTTTTTCACCACGCGGCAGATTTCGCCCACGGCCTTTTCGATCTCCACGGCGTGCTCGAGCGATTCGGTAGCATAGGCGCCATCGAAATATGCGTCCGCGAAGGGCAACTCCGTCATGGACCCGGCCTTGGTGTGGATTCCGGCGGGAACGTAGCGCAGCATTTCCTCGGAAATATCCAGCCCCCAGATTTCCGCTTCCGGCTCCTGCTCGTGGAAGATGCGCGCGAAGCGGCCCTTGCCGCAGCCTACATCGAGCACGCGCTTGCCGCGCAGGTCTCCCAGATGCTCGCGGACCAGCTTGACGTGATAAATACGCGGATCGATCGTCGAGGGGAAATGGTTTTCATCGCCCGACGATTCGTCGAAAGACGCCTGAATGCGCGCGCGCAGCTCCGGCGTCAAAGCCGGCGATTTCAGTTCGCTCGTTTTGCGGGAAAACCGTGGCCAGCGCACCGGCTACGCCCGCGTGAGGAAGATCGGGATGCCCAGCTTGTGGTCGTAGGTGGGGCGGTAGCGCTCGGTGTTGTACATGGTGGCGACATCCACTTTGCGCGGGCCGAGCGCCGGGTCCGGAATCGGAGCCAGGGCGTAGCAGCCGTTGCTGATCGCGGTCATCACGCCGCTTTTGCCGGATTCGATGGCGTCCATCGCCATGCCGGCGAAGGTCGAGGCCACCATCCGGTCCACAAAATCGGGGCTGCCCGAGCGCAGCTCATAGGTCAGATCGCTGACGATGGTTTCTTCGCCGGTGGCGGCTTTCACCTCGTTGCTCAGGTCTTCCGCCACGCTCATTTTCTTGCGATGGCCAAAGGCGTCCGCTTCGCCGTATTCCTTAACGGTGTAGCCTTCCCATTGCGCGCCCTCGGAAAGGATCACCAGGGCGTAATTGCTGGGATTATTGCGCTTGTCGGCCATAATCAGCGAAATCAGCTTTTGCAAATCCACCTTGTATTCGGGAATGCAGCAGCGGATGGAAGTGACATAGGCGCTATAGAGCGCGGTATAGCCGGCGTCGCGCCCGAAGACGCGGAAGATCCCGATGCGCTCGTGCGAGCCGACTGTGGTGCGCTGCCGCTCGATGGCGTCGATGGCGCGCGTAATCGCCGTGGAAAAACCGATGCAATACTCGGTGTTGCGCACGTCGTTGTCCATCGTTTTTGGCACAGCGATGACGCACATGCCCTGCCGCCCCAGTTCCGCCGCATAGCTGAGCGTATCGTCGCCGCCGATGGCGATGAGATAGTTCAGCGCCAGGGCTTCGATGTTCTTCAACACCGCTTTGGTTACGTCATACGCGAGGCCGCTCCCGGTCTGTTTGGTGGGAAAGCTTTGGTCTTCGAGCACCGGAGGCAGGGTTTTCATCTTGGAAGGATTGGTGCGCGAGGTGTGGAGATAGGTGCCGCCGGTGCGGTCGATGGTGCGAGTGTTCTCACGGTTCAGCGGCTGAATATAACGCGCGCGGCTGGCGGGGTCCTGCAGGTCGACGTGCGTGAGCCCTTCCCACCCGCGGCGGATGCCGATCAGTTCGCAACCGCTTTCGGAGCCGCGATACACGACGGATTTGATCACGGAATTCAGGCCGGGGACGTCGCCGCCACCGGTCAGTATACCGATTCGCTTCACGCTCATTCGACGCTCCTGTTTCGTTCCACGTGGAAGCTTCCATTGTAACGGGCTGCAGCCGCGGGAAGCGACGTACAATGTGTGGCATGTCCAGGTTCTGGTTTGCGCTCGTTCCGCTTTCGCTCATCGCTATCGCCGCGGCCCAGACCGCGAACCCCGCCGCGATCACGGTTACTGTGACCGGCCAGTCAATGATCCGGTCCGATCTCCGCCAGACCGCGCCCGCGGCCGTGCCCGCGATTCGCGGATTGCTTCGCGGCGACGTGGTGTTCACGAATTTCGAAGCCGCCGTGGCGCAAAAGGGCGAGACCGTGCACGAAGGCAGAGGCTTCCTGGCGCCTCCGGAAGCGCTCGATGCGCTCCGCGAATTCGGTTTCAACCTGCTGGCTCTCTCCGGCAACCATGCCTTCGACCTGAAAGCGACCGGCATTCAGAATACGATCCGCGAAGCCGATCGGCGAAAAATCGTTCACGCCGGAACGGGACGCAACCTGGCCGAAGCGTCCGCGCCGGCATATCTTCGCACGCCCAAAGGCACCATCGCGCTGATTGCCAGCGCCTCCGGATTGATCGGACCCGGCGCGCGCGCCACCGCGGACAGTCCGGGAGTGAACGAACTGCGGGTCGAAGCCGGAGGCCGGCCGAATGAGGCAACCGCCGACCTGCCCGGAGCGCCGCCGAATACGCCGAACCCCGAGGATGCGCAGCGCATCCTGCAAAGCATTCGCGATGCCCGCGGCAAGGCTGACCTGGTGATCGTCTACCAGCACAATCACGTCTTCGGCAATCACGCCTTCTCGACGATTTTCACCGAAGGCATGCAGGAACGGCTGGCGCCGAACGAATGGCTCATCAAATGGACGCACGCGGAGGTGGATGCCGGGGCTGACCTCATCGTGATGCATGGCGCGCCCCTGCTGCATGGAGTGGAGATTTATCGCGGCAAGCCCATTTTCTACGATTTGGGAAATTTCCTTTACAACGTGCCGCCAACCCTGAGCTACATCGATGAGCCGATGAGTTGGGAAAGCGCCGTCGCCTATGTGCAATTTCAGGGGAGAAGCCTGAAATCCATCTCATTTCGGCCCGTGGTTTTGAACTACGCAGGCCAAGGCCAGCCCGATATCCACAACCCCTACGCCAACAATCAATTTCTTCAGACCAGAGGCTTGCCCTCGCCCGCGACCGGCGAGCGCGCAATGTACATTCTGCAGCGCCTGGCGGACCTGTCCAAGCCCTTTGGCACCAAACTCGAAATCCGCGGAGGAACAGGGGAAATTACGGTGACGGCCGGACGATAGCGTAAGTGAAACCTGTCAACTGGCGCTTATGCTACTCTGATAGCGGTCAATGGCCGTTGATCGGCAGCAGGCCCATCACTTGCTGGACCAGCTCGGTCCGGATCAATTTGCCGCCGTGGTTCATCTACTGGAGACGATGGTGTCACCGGAAGAGGACCGGGACACCCTCAATCATGCCGAGCGCCAGGCTGTCGCCGAAGCCGACGAATGGCTAAAGCATAACCAGCCCATTCCGCACGAGGAAGTCCTCGCCGAGTTCGGCCTGACTATGGCCGATTGGGAAGAGATGGGCCGGGAGCCACAGCCAGAAGAAAAATCCCGGCGCAATGGCTAAGCGCATCGTCTGGACCGAACAGGCCAGGACAGATGTGCGGGCCCTCGAACGGCCCAGCACTTTACAGATCCTCAAAACACTGGCGCGCTACGTCCAGACCGGCGAGGGTAACACGAAACAGTTACGGGGCATTGAGCCGCCCCTGATCCGGCTTCGTGCCCAGGATCACCGCGTCTTTTTCCGGGACAAAGGCGACTACCTGGAAATCTCCCGCGTGCTCGATCGCAAGGAGGCTTGGCGCTTGATGGGCTACGAAGCGAAGCGCGAAGTGGTCAGACGCACCCCACAACGAAGCAACGAAGTTGATGCTGAATACTCTATAGGCTCTCAACAGCAACCGAAAGTCTCCATGTGAGCAGCCATTACAGGACAGTCGGTCGTTGGTGGGTTCTGTTGCGGAGTCGCCACCAAGCGGTTGCCGAGTAGCAGCAGCAACTCCATGTGGGCAACGTGAGGAGCAGCACTCCCCACGCCTCCTCGCCTTGTCCCGGCGTATAAAAGAAAAACAGGGATGCCGACCTGAGTCCATGGGGTATGAGTTCGGAAAGTATTCCAATGATTTCGACACCGGCCGGTAAGATCCAGACTGCACGCCCTTCCCGTAATGCATTAGGAACGACAGTTGAGACTAAGGCTGCGGCGCCTGCGCTAAACACTCCAACAGCTACGTATTCTAGGATCTGTGGCGCCATAGTGTCCGGGATGTTGAGCAAAGCCTCGGTTATCCCTAAAACTATTAGGGGACCAAAATACGCAAGCAGGAGCTGCAAGAGCCAGGAAGCAAACGAACGGTCTGGCTCGACCTCTTCAAACATGTGTATCACCAGGGACAACGCCTAACGAGGCTCCGCCTCAGACCGACGAGGTATATTCCCGCGGTGGCTGAGGATCGGGCATACTGCGAGAGATGGCTCCGGTCGACAGTGGAGAACGGCAAGCAGTTCTTGCCAATGATTTGGGGTTGTCCCCTGGGCTGAGACAAACGGTTAAGACACTGTTGGCCGTTCGCTGAAATTTCATTGTGCCCGATCCCGGAACGGTTTTAGGATGGGCTTGCCGGCAAAGCGGAGGCAG
>Ga0070737_10000968_pt1 | contig 47663 bp, 44 predicted proteins | sample Coa_R1_10_FD_66438 | JGI IMG/M metagenome (GOLD analysis project Ga0070737, IMG submission 66438) | Surface soil microbial communities from Centralia Pennsylvania, which are recovering from an underground coalmine fire - Coalmine... | ecosystem: Environmental > Terrestrial > Soil > Unclassified... | reverse complement strand
ACCGTGCCGGTGACGATTATCGGCGCCTTCGCCGCGATGGCGCTGCTCGGCTTCACGGTCAACCTGATGACCCTGTTCGCGCTTATCCTGGCTATCGGCATCGTGGTCGATGACGCAATCGTGATCGTGGAGAACTCCAGCCGTTATATCGAGCAGGGACTCACGCCCAAGGATGCCGCGATCAAGGCGATGGGCGAGCTGAGCGGTCCCGTGATGGGGGTCACGCTGGTGCTCAGCGCGGTCTTTCTGCCCGCTTCGTTTCTGCCCGGCATCACCGGCCAGATGTTCCGCCAGTTCGCGCTGGTGATCGCCGCCACCGCAGTAATCAGCGCGCTCAACGCGCTCACCCTCAAACCCACGCAGTGTGCCCTTTATCTGCGCCCCAGGGCTAAAGACCGGCCGGTAAACTGGTTCTACCGCGGCTTCAACCGGAGTTACGCGGCGCTGGAAGAGCACTACGTCGCGATGGTGGCTCGCATGACCCGCCATCCCGCGGCGATGGCCACGCTGTTCGTGGCGGTGGTCGCGATCGCGGGCTTTCTGTTTTCAATCTACCCCACGGCGCTGATGCCGCTGGAGGACCAGGGCTACTGCATCGTGGCCGCGGCGCTGCCGTCGGGCGCTTCGCAACCGCGAGTGCGCCGGGTAGTGGAACAAATCGACCACACCCTCAAGAATGTCGCCGGGATCAAGGGATGGGTCACGGTGGGCGGCTACTCCGCCTTCGATTCGGCCAAGGTGGCCAACGTGGTCACCACCTTCGTGGTGTACGACGATTGGGATCACCGCCCGCCCGGCTTCTCGCAGGCTGGGCTGCTTGAAGAGCTCACTGGCCGCCTCGATCGGATTCGCGCGGCACGCTTCGCGGTAATGCCGCCCTCGCCCATCCCGGGCCTGGGTAACGCCTTTGGCTTCGACATGATGGTGGAAGATCGAGGCAGCGGCGATCTGGGCGATCTGGAGAAGGCGACCCACGCTATCGTGGAGGGTGCCGAGCGCCAGCGCGGCTTTCTGCTCGCGGTGTTCAGTACCTTCAGCGCGCACAGCCCGCAGATTTTCGTCGATATCAACCGCACCATGACGCATTCGTTAGCGGTGCCCTTGCAGGCGGTTTTCCAAACCCTGCAAACCTACCTGGGCTCCAGCTACGTCAATCTGTTCAATAAGTTCAATCAAAGCTTCCAGGTCCAACTTCAGGGCGAAGCCGACGCGCGCCGGCAGATTCGCGACATCCCCCGGCTTTATGTTGCCAACGAGGGCGGTCAGATGGTGCCACTGGGAGCACTGCTGGATATCCGCCGAATTCTCGGATCCGAACTGATTACCCGCTTCAATCTCTATCCCGCCGCGCCGATTATCGGCATCCCTAACCCAACTTACGGCTCCTCGGGTCAGGCGCTCGATCTGATGGGGCGGATCGCCGGCGCCGTGCTGCCGCCCACGATGGATTATGAATGGTCGGCGCTGTCCTACCAGGAGAAGTTGGTGGGCAACCAGGTGATCTACATTTTCGTCCTCTCCATCACGCTGGTCTTCCTGATTCTGGCCGCCCAATACGAGAGTTGGACCGATCCGGCGGCGGTGATTCTGACCGTGCCGGTGGCCCTGGTAGGGATTCTCATCGCGCTGGTGATGCGCCGCTTTCCGGTCGATCTCTATACCCAGATAGGGCTGGTCCTGATGATCGCGCTGGCAGCCAAGAACGCCATCCTGATTGTCGAATTTGCCCGCGACCTCAGCGCCGAGGGGATGTCCGCCGAACAGGCCGCGATCGAGGCCACGCGCCGGCGTTTTCGCCCCATCCTGATGACCTCGCTGGCCTTCATTCTGGGCGTGGTGCCGCTGCTGACCGCACGCGGCGCGGGCGCGGCCAGCCAACAGGCCCTGGGCACGGTGGTCTTCGGTGGGATGCTGGCCTCGACCCTGCTGGCGATCCCTTTCGTGCCGGTGTTCTACATTTTGATGCGTCGCTTGAGCGCGCGCTTGGGCCACGCTTAGCGCTCCTAACCCGCCGTCGCGCGGGCAGCGCCACTCAGCCGGCCTGATGCAAGCGCGGGAAAGCGCGCTGGCCGTTGCCAAATTCGATCGCCGCCAGTTGCTCATCAGCCAGCCCCAGGCTTTGCAACTGATGACGCGCGGCCGCGGTGCGCCCCCAGGGATAATCGGTGCCGAAGAAGACCTGGGTGGCTGGGACTAACTTCAGCACCGCGGCCATCGCGGGCGGATTGGTCACGCTGGCGGTATCGAAATTGAGCCGCTTGAGCTGACTCATCCGCTCCTGTGAACCCTGGCAGATACGGCCGGCCAGCATCGGCAGCGTGCCGCCGCCGTGGGCGAAGATGAAGGTGATATCGGGGCAGCGCTCGAAGGTACCGGCGTACAGAAAGCTGCAGATGGCGCGGGTGGTGTCGAAGGGAAACTCGAAGATCGGCGCCGTGACTCGATGCTTGCCGCTAACGCGCGGCAGCATCTGGATTGCACAATCGGTGGCCATCGGATGGAAATACGCCACCGTCTTGCGCCGGTTGAGTTCATCGAAGATCGGCGCGAAGCGCGGGTCGCCCGGGTAGCGATTGAGGGTATCGGAAAAGAAGCCCACCCCGTCGGCGCCCAAGGTATCCATCGCGTAGGCCAGCTCGCTCAGGCTGCCGTCCACGTCGGGCATCGGCAAGGCGGCGAAAAAGCCGAAGCGGCCGGGATGGTCGGCCTTGAGCTGCGCGCCGTAGCGATTGACCTCGCGGGCCAACGCCCGGCTGTTGGCAGCATTACCCACCCACACCCCGGGATCGACGATCGAGATGATCGCGGTGCGGGTCCCGCCCGCATCCATGTCGGCCAGCGAATGCTCGGGCGTCCATTGCATCACCGCCGGCTGCGGCTCCGAGACTCGCAGCAGTTGATGCTTTTGCAATTTCATGAACGCGGCGGGAATCATGTGATGGTGGACGTCGATAAGCCCGCCGCCACCGCCCGCCACGCTCCCGGCACCGGCTGCGCCGGCGGCGCGGCTTGAAAGCAGGCCGGCGCCCAACGCGCCTAATCCGGCCAGAAGCTGGCGACGCGAAAGTGACTGGGATATGCCGCGACTATCACTACCATTGGTTGCCGACCCAGGCTTGTCGCTCATTGGCCCACCCTATCCGAAACTGAAGTTGGGGACGAAGTAGCACAGCGGATGCCGCTTGTACCAGCAAAGGTAGCATCGAGGCGGCATTTGAGCGCAAAATATGCCGGCCGAAGATTGAAGCGGCAGACCATGGATAGCGATTGCTTTGGCTCCTTGGTCCAAGGCCTTTACAGCAAGGATGGGAAGCGTGGCAGTATACAACCAGAGAAAAATCGCGCGTGTTTTGACCGTTGGCGGCTGCTTAGCGCTGACCGCCCTAGCCTTGCAGATTGGACTGCTCGGCAGCGCCCGCGCCCAGGCCAACTCGGGCAAGCAGGACTTCGATAAGTTCTGCGCCGGATGCCACGGTACCAACGCCAAGGGCAAGGGGCCCTATTATCAGACTCTAGGCGGTACGCCGCCGCCCGATCTGACCGTATTGGCCAAACAAAATGGCGGCGTGTTCCCCTACAAGAAGGTCGAAGACACCATCGACGGGACCAAAACCTTCCCCTCCCATCGCCGCTTCGATATGCCGTTTTGGGGCGTGGAGTTTCAGAATTCCACCGCCATCATTCCTACCAAGGCGGACAAGGCGCGCGTCCACGCCCGGATCGAAGCGCTGGCCAACTATATCGCATCGCTGCAGCAGCACTGAGCCGCCCGCGCTGCTAGGGGCGCCAGAGATGGATGTCGCTTTGATACAGGCGGCACTTGCTGCCGCTGTTGACGCTGCGGATCACAATCGCCTTATGGTCGGGAGAAATATCGCCCAGCCGGCGCGTGCTGATGACGCAGTCGCCCAACTCGGCGGGTAGGCGCCATTGATGTGGCCCGAAGCTCAAGCCTTGCTCGCTGAGCAAGTAGCGACCGCCATAGTCCGACAACGGGTCGTCGGGATCGGAATGATAGGGTCGCCAGGCATCCGAACCCGGAGCGCAGCTTGCTCGCCCACAATCGTCGACGATTTCCAGCCGGACCTGCTCGCCGGCCTGAGTTATCTTGATGCGCTGCGAGCTGCTGGGCGGCGCCATCCCGCTCGCGACGCGATACCAATAGCCCGCTAAATCCGGGAGCCGCGCCGCCGGCCGGCTGGCTGCGATCGCTGCTCGCGGCTCCGTCGGTTCCTGCGAGGCGGGCAAGCTGGGTTCCTGATCGACCTCCCCGCTCGGTGCGCCGTTTTGCAAAGCGAGCAGCGCGCGACGCACCGCGCCGACGTCGGCACCCTTTGGCGGCGCTAAAAGATAGTTCTTGTAGGCCGCCATCGCGCCCTCCCGATCGCCGCTTTGGGCCAGCGCCTGCGCCAGAGGCAGATATGCGTCGGCCAGCCAGGGAGCGGCGCGCAACCCGCGATTCAGTTTGGCGGCCGCTCGCTTATACTCCTCGGGGCTGGTGGCGGCACGCAATTCCGCCTCGCCCTGGTCGATTAAATCACGGGCCCAGGGCGGCAGTGGAGCAGGCGGATTGAGCCGGGCCGCGCGCAGGATCAGATCCTCGCGAAGCGCTTGCGCGCTGCCGCCCGGGGGCAGGGTCTGAAGCTTAGCGGCATCCTGCAGCAAGCGCGCCAGGGCGGGAGAAGGGGACGGATTGAGGTGCGTGGCTACTTTGCCTGCGGCTTTGGGTGGGCGCGCGCGCGAAAGATCGGCGCTCGGGGAGGCCGCGTGCCGATAGTAAACAGCAACGGCTAGCAGCCACATCAAGCCCGCCAACGTCAACCCAACCACCCACCATCGGCGCCATTTTCGATCATCGGCTGGCACACGCGAGCGGCCAGCCGGCGCCATCAGGGCTGGCGTGCCCAAGGGCTGGCCGCAAAAGGGGCAGTAGCTAGCGCCGGCCTGCACCCGGCGAGAGCAATACGGACAGGCAAGCGTGCTCAGCGCCGCGGTCAGCGCCTCGCCAACCAACTCGCGCAGACGCAGTTCCATCTCGCGCCCGGACAGCGACGCTGGGGCTGGATGGTCGCCGGGTTGCGACTCCTCATCGATCACCGCCGGAGCGTTAAGCGCGGGCGTGGCGGACGCAAATTCGGGCGTAGGCAGACGACTTTGCAGGCTGAGCAGACGCGCCCGCATCTGGGCAGCGCCGTCAGGACGCCGCTCAATCTCGGGATCGAGTGCCTGGGTAATTAATTCCGCCAACTCGGGTGCGCATTGCGGGCACAACTCGCGCAAGGGGGTCAGCACCGCCGCGCGCGGCACCCTGGCCAGCGACCTGACCCGACCCGACTCGGTGCCCCGCACCGCTCTGGCGCTGGTGTATACGAAGGGCGAATTGCGCGCCGGTGGCTGACCGGCCAGCAGATGGTACATCAGAGCACCCAACGCATACAGGTCGCTACGCGGCTCGCTCAAACCGGCGTATTGCTCGGCTGGCGCATAGTCTTCCATCCGGGCACTGACATGAGGCTGAAGGGCAAAATGGCGGGCGAGCGGATAGTGCGCCAGATAGAAGCGGCCGCCAGGCGTCATGATGATCGCGCTGGGACTAAGGTCGTGGCTCACCACCGGCGGCCGCGTGCCATGCAGGGCTTCCAAGCCATCCAGAAGCGCAAGCGCGAGATCAATCACATGGGGCTGATCCAGCCGCCCGCCGACTTCGGTTAGGCGCGCGGCCAGGCTCTGGCCGGCGATAAACTCGGTAGCAAAATAATGATGGTGTTGATGATGGAACCAGGCGTACAGGGCTGGCAGATGACGATTGCGCAGGCCCGCTATCAGCTCGGCCTCGTGATTGAAAGCCGTCACGGCGCTCGCCTGCAGGGCCGGCTCGTCGATTTGGTCGACGATTTCGACCAGTACGCAGATCCGGCCCATCGCATGCACATCGTGAGCGAGATAGACCCATTTGCCGCTCCCGCCTTCCAACGGCCGAATGATGCGATAATGTTCGCTCAGCAGATCGTGGTGTTGGTCTGGCAAGTTCTTCAAGCCCTAACGAGCGCTGCGCGGTCAGCGCACGCATTGGAGTTACTGTACCAAGCCGGCCGCATCTCCCCAACGGCGCGCATCCCGAGCCACAGCCCCGGGCAAAGTGGACTCAAACCTCGCGTCCGCTCTGGTTCAGCGGCACGAGGTAAGAACTTTGCAGGGGAAAACCGCGCAAATTTTTTTAACAGTCTCGCCATCCCTTTGCCAAGTGCGGATATTGCACGATCGGCCAGTTCGGCCCACTTGGATCGAATTGTGGTAGACGGAATTCCGGCGCAAGCTACCGCTTCTTTAGGGTAGCATTTTTGTTGAATCAGATGTTTACAACGCATATTAGAAACCAACCGCATCTGCGGGTTTGGAAATTGCGTCGGCCCAAGGCTCCTGGGAAAAGCGGGCCGTAGTCGTAAGGAGAAGCTATTATGGCAAGCGGTAAGCTTATCTGGCTGATTCGTCACGGTGAGACCGAATGGACTCAATCAGGTCAGCATACCGGGCGTACGGAAATTCCGCTGACCGATCTGGGCCGCCAGCGGGGGCTGGCAGTGGGCCGAGAGCTTGCTGGCCGCTCCTTCGCCCTGGTTCTGACCAGCCCGCGCGAGCGCGCACGCGAGACCTGCCGCTTGGCCGGCTATGGCGGGGTGGCCGAGATCGAACCCAACCTGCAGGAATACGACTACGGAATCTACGAAGGGCGCACCACCCCCGACATTCGCAAGGAGGTCCCCGACTGGTCGATCTGGAGTGGCCCGGTGCCGCAAGGTGAAACCCTGGAGCAGGTCGCGGCGCGCGCTCGAGCCGTGATCCAGCGCGCCCTCGCGACCGAGGGCGACGTCGCCTGTTTCGCCCACGGTCACATCCTGCGCATCCTGGCCGCCTGCTGGTTGGAACTCCCCCCTGACGCTGGCCGGATGCTGGGGCTGGAGCCGGGCTCGATCAGCCTTTTGGGCCACGAGCGGCACAACCGCGTGCTGTGGCTGTGGAATCGAGTGGCCCCGCTTTGAGGGGCAGCTCCTGAGCGGATTGCGGATTACAAGCGCCCTCCGTGCCAGCGCTCTAGCGCGAAGACCACCGCCAGGATCACCAGCAGCGCGCCAGCGATGACTTCGGTGACTGAGCCGTAGCGCTTACCCAAGCGCGCGCCCAGGGCCAGTCCCATAAAGGTGGACGATACCGTGCTCACGGCCACAGTTGCGACCAGCGCCGGCATCGATACTCCAGCGGCGGGCAGCGCAAAACCCACACCCAGCGAGTCCAGACTTATCGAAAGCGCGGTGAGCGCTATCCCAGCCCCGCCCGCCAGCGACAAGCGGCGTGGGGCATCAGCCTGAAACATCATCAACAATCCGATCAGCGCCAGTAGGGCAAAGCCAACGTAGGCGGCGAATTGGCCCAGCAGATGGCCTACGCCTTGTCCCACGGCGTAGCCGCCCAGCATCATGGCGATTTCCGCCGTGGCAAATAGCAGCGCCAGCCGCAGGCTGTGGCTGGGGTCAGGGCGCGCTACTCCAACGGCGGCCGACACCGCCCACACGTCCAAGCCCAGGGCCACCGCCAGGATCGCCAGCTTCAGGAACATTTTTGCTCGTCTTGGCAGCACCCGCGGCAGACGGGGCCGGGGAGGCGTTCACACCCGCAGCACCGGGCGCAAGCCGTTGAGACTAGCGGCGACTGCGGAACCGTTGCTCAAAAGCGCGGTTAGTTCGGGCGAAAGCACCCCGCCCACCACCGACAGTGCCATCGCCACTGCGTTGAGGCCAGCCACGAGCGCATAGTTTTGATGGACCAGGTTGATGGCCTGATGGGATAGGTCAAGGGCGAGCAGCAGCTTGGACAGATCATCATGCATCAGGACCACGTTGGCGGTTTGATGAGTAATATCGGCGCCATTTTTCATCGCAATGCCGACGTCGGCCAGAGCCAACGCGGCAGCGTCGTTGATGCCGTCACCGACCATCGCCACCGTTCGTCCACGCCCGCGCAGTTCCTTGACCACCGCGACCTTCTCCTGCGGCAGCACCTCGGCGCGAAAATGCGTGATGCCCAGTTGGTTGGCAACCGCCCGCGCGGCGGCCTGGTTGTCTCCGGTGAGCATCACCAGCTCGCGCACTCCGCGTTGGCGCAAAGCGCCGATGACGCCGGCCGATTCCGGGCGAATCTGATCGGAGTATAGCAGCAAGGCGATCAGCTCGCCCTCCACCGCCAGTAATAGCGTGGAAAACCCCTGCTCACCTGCCGGCGGCGGCGGCGGCGCGCTGTTGGCGCCATGAAGATGGCCGCTTGGTCCGTTTTCAGACCCCAGCACGCTTCGACGTCTCACAAGGCTGCGGGCCTTGACTTATTTGGAGCGGAATAGGCAGCATCCAGCGTCGGTTAATGGGTCATAATGGAAACGCCGGTTAAAGGCCGTTAAATTGATCAAGACGCGCGCAAATCCATCAGGGCCGGGGCCATCACAAACGCCCCATTTCCAGAGGCCGGATATACGGATGCAACCGGGATCACGTCATCACGCTCAAGACCCCTTCGCACAGGGGCTAGGTCCGTATACGGAAATTCCGGTTTAAATCGCTTTCAGACGCAGGGGAGGGAGATGCCAAGAATTCGGGCGTGGTTGTTGTTGATCGGGATTGCAATCGTATGTGGCGGCCAATCGTGCCAGCAACTGCCTTCTTCCTACGTCTGCACGGTAACACTGCCCCAGGTTTTTTATACGTCAGCATTCAGTGCGCCGACCAATCCGTCCACGGCGCAATTTTTTCTCTATCCCAACAGCAGCTATGTTGGTTACGGAACCTACGGCGTGACATCAGAAATCTGGGAGCAGGCGAACCTGTGGTGCCAGTTCCAAAGCACGGCCTCCAGCGGCGGGCTGTGGAATTTCTCCCAACCACCGAACACCTACCAGATCGATTCTTCAAGTGCGGTCGCGACTCTTTCCAACGGCAATCAATATCTCCAAGGTTGGCAGCCCGCGAGCCTGCCGCTACCGAAGAGAAATTGTGGCGCCTTCGGGCCATTCACGGCAGCCGTCGCAACCTGGAGCAACAGCGGCAACACGGTGAACCTGATTGATAACAGTCCTTCATATTGGAACGGGTCGGTAGCCAGATGTACTGCTCAGTGAAAACAAGCCGAAGTTTGAAACGGGCTCTGCGGGGCGCGCTTCTTGGATCCCTGGTCCTGCTGCTTACCGCTTGCAGCTCCGACAGCTCGGGCGCAACCAGCGCTGGCGAGTCCGCAACCACCTATTCCAACGCCACCGTTAATGGCAACTATAGTTGTATCCTGCAGGGCGTAAATACTCTCCCCTCCGGGGAAACCGTAAATGTCCACGGGGTCGCGACCTTCAGCGCCAATGGGACTGGAACGATTACCGCCAGCAAGAAGGTCGCGGTCCTCTCATCTCAAGACGGCACCTACGCCACTTGCAACTACCTGTTGGCTTCGGGCACCTACACCCTAAACTCCAACGGCACCGGAAGCTGGAATTTGGAATATACCGGCGATGCGGGGAACAATTCGCAGTACTGCATCGGCACGCAGGAGAATTCCAGCCTGGAGGTCGGGGCTGGCGGCAAAGTGATTTATGTAACGCCCATAATGGGTAGTACTTTGGTGCTGGGCGGCACCTGCGAGGCTATGTGAGGAGAAAAGCGCAGCCTTCGACGGAGTCAATTAGCTTCTGAGTCGGAAGAAAGCTCGGTCATGTAACCGTCGGGATCGCTGACGTGTCAGATGCACCGCCCGCGTGGCGGGCGGTGATGAAAGCGGCCATGTCCTTTAAAAGCCAACGTAATCGCGTAGCCTGTACGCCGGTAGCCTGTACGCCGCACCTGTCGCAGTTTCGCGAGGTTTGAGCGCGCTGGCCAAGATGCTGGCGCGCAGAATTTGCAAAGCTCTCCAGATTATAGGAGCGTTAAAATTAATCTAACAGGTCCTGCTGAGAGCTCAGTTATGGACGAGCGAAATTTACGCAGCGGCGTCTTTCTGGCGCCCTTCCACGAGCTCGAAGTTAACCCCACCCTGGCGCTGGAGCGCGACTTGGAGCTGATCGAGCTGCTGGATCGGTTGAACTATCACGAAGTCTGGATCGGCGAGCATCATTCCGGCGGTTTCGAGATCATCGCGGCGCCCGATCTGATAATTGCGGCCGCCGCTGCCCGCACTCGTCATATTCGCTTGGGTACAGGTGTCGTCTCCCTGCCTTATCACAACCCCTTTATCCTGGCGGACCGCATGGTCTTGCTCGATCATCTCACCCGCGGGCGGGCCATGTTCGGAGTGGGTCCCGGCGCGCTGGTGCATGACGCCAAGAAAATCGGCATCGCCCCGGGCGATCAACGGCGGATGATGGAAGAGGCGCTGGAAGTCATTGTGGCACTGCTGCGCGGCGAAAGTGTCAGCCGCAAGACCGATTGGTTCACGCTCGACCAGGCGCGGCTGCAACTTGCCAGCTATAGCCGTCCCCACCTGGAGATGGCGGTGGCGGCCTCGCGCTCGCCAGTGGGGGCCCTGGCGTCGGGCAAATACGGGATCGGCATGCTGTCGATCGGCGGGACCTCGCCGCAAGCGCTGGAGCGGCACGCCGCGAATTGGGCGCTCTACGCGCAGACCGCGCGCGCCCATGGCCATCAGCCCGATCGACGCAACTGGCGCATCGTCGGAATGCTGCACATCGCGGAGAGCCGCGAGCAGGCGCACGCCAATGTCAGCTTTGGTTTGGAGAAGTTTTGCCGTTATTTTCGCGAAATCGCCACTTTTCCCATCCTACCGCCTGAGGTGGAAGACCCCTCGCGATTCCTGGTAGAAAGCGGCACCGCATGTATCGGCACCCCCGACGACGCGATCGAATATCTGGAACGATTGTTCAAGGGCTCGGGCGGATTCGGAGTCATAACCGAGCTGGCGCACAACTGGGCGGACTGGCCTGCCACTCGCCGCCATTACGAGCTGATGGCGCAGTATGTCCATCCCCATTTTCAAGGCAGTCGCGAGCCCCGGCGCGACAGCTACGCCTTTGCGGTGGGCCATCGCGACGAATTCGTGAGTCAGGCCAGCGCCGCCGTTCAGGCAGAGATCGACAAACTGGCCAGCCGCGGCCGGGCGCAGTAAGTGCGCGCGCGGGCGACCTATTAGGCGCCCGCGTGCCATTGGCGCGCCGGCACGCGAAAAACCCTTAACGCCCCGCCCATCGCATTGGACAATGGCATTCCATGAGCCATTGGATGATTGTGACGCTGGTGGCCTTGGTATCGCTCTGGGCAACCGCGGGGCTCGCGGCCTGGCTGCTCAAGCCGCGCGATTTGTCGCTGGGCCAAGCCTTGACTTTGATGCCCGATACCTTGCGCTTGCTTTATCGGCTGGCGGGCGATCGCAGCCTTTCGCGCGGCTCTCGAATGGCGGTTTGTGGAGCGGGCTTCTACATCGCCGCGGCGCCCGTCAATATCATTCCGGATTTTATCCCGATCCTTGGCTGCGCCGACGATATCCTGGTCGTCTTGGTGGTGCTGCGCTTGGTCGCCGACCGCAGCGGCCGCGAGCGTTTGGCCAGACATTGGCCCGGTTCGCCTCAGGGCTTGGCGATCCTGATGCGCGGGTTGGGACGCGCGGGTCTGGCGGCGGTGGCGCGGGATCGCGAGGGGCAATTTACGGCCTCGGCCGCTTGCACGAGAAGCGAAGGGCAACCACAAGTCGAGTCGTAAGCTCTCAGAAGCCGACCGCGGTGGCCGGGCGCAGGACATCCACACCGCTGCGCAACTGCGGGTGGGTCGGCTCGATTGTAATGGCCACTGGGCGCGCAAAGTTCGCAACCAGAAAGCTTTCCTCCGACTGCTGAACTTGGTGGCCTAGCGCGCGCAGGTGCGCAGCCGCCTGCGCGTGCAGCCGCGAATCGAGCTCCAACGTCGCTCCTTCGGCATGGATACGAGGCGCAGCTACGGCATCCTGCGGCCCGCGTTGGTAATCTATCAGATTGAGCAAAACCTGCAGCACGGCGGAGATAATCCTGCGCCCACCCGGCGCGCCCAGCGCCAACCAGGGACGATTGTCGCGTCGTGCCAGCACCGGGCTACCCGCCCATAACGGGCGCTTGCCCGACGCAATCGAATTGATCCGATTGGGTAGCGGATCGAACCACGCCATCGCGTCGTTGAGCAGGACCCCGGTGCGCTCCACCATCACATGGCTGCCCCACAAATCCAGTAGCGTGTTGGTCAGCGAGACCATGTTTCGCTCGCGGTCCACGACACACAGATGGGTGGTGTGACCGCCTTCGCGCTCGCGCCCGCTGGGGTTGGCCCCAAGCGTGCCGCCATGCGGGTCGAAGGGCCAGGGATCGCCGGGCATGGGATGAGCGGCCGCGCGGCGGGGATCGATGAGCCGCCGGCGCTGGGCGGCGTACTGCTTGGAAAGCAAGCCATCAAGCGGTACCGCGGCAACCGCGGGATCGGTCAGATGGGCGAACCGGTCGGCGAAGGCCAGGCGTTGCGCCTCGGCTATCAGATGCAAGGCGGCAGCGCTCAGAAAGCCTTCGCCAGCCAGATCGAAACCCTCCAGCAGATTGAGCGCCTGCAGCATCGTGGTGGCGCCGTTGGGACTGGGGATCGAAGAAATAGTTATCTGGCGATAGCTCACTTCCCGCAGCCCGTCGTACTCGATTGGGCGATAGGCGGCGAGGTCGGCGCGACCCAGCAGGCCGCCTCGGCGCGCCATCTCGTCAACGATGAGCTGAGCGGTTTCGCCATGATAGAACTCGGCCGCGCCCTGACTGGCGATTCGGTGCAGGGTGCGCGCCAAGTCCGGCTGGCGCAGGCGCGGCGCGGCCAAATAGCTGCGAATACGGGCGGGCGGGGGCAACCCGTCGGGCAGAAAGACCTGGGCCAGCGCGGGCCAACGCCGAATTTCACGGCCGTCGGCGGCCACCATCGCGCTTAGAAACCAGTCGGGCTCGAAACCTTCTTGCGCCAGTTCGATCGCCGGCGCCATGACCTGGGCCAAACTCAGCCGGCCCCATTTCTCCAAGGCGCGGCACAACCCCGCCACCGCGCCGGGAACGCCGGCGGCGCGATGGCCGAGTAGGTTGGCGTCATCCACCACCGCCGGCCAACCATACATGCCTACCGAACTGCGGGCGCGATCGAGTGCAAACATGCTGGGCGAGGCGGCCATCGGCGCGCGCGGATGGAAATCGATTCCATGCTGGCCGCCCCCGTTCGCCAGATCCACCAGCAGCGCTCCGCCGCCGCCCAGCCCACTCATCATCGGCTCGACCACGGCCAGGGCGAAGGCGGTGGCGACGGCGGCATCGACCGCGTTGCCGCCGTCGGCCAGGATCTGGGCCCCGGCTTGGGCCGCCAGCGGCTGCGCCGCCACCACGCATCCGTTTTCCACATGCAACTCGGTTTTGGCGATTTGCAGTTGACTACTTTCCATCATCTCCCCGCTCCTGACCGGCTTAGCGCTGTAGGCTTTGCACGTAGCGCACCAGATCCCAGGCGCGGGCTTGAGCGGCCGCGGGACTGGTCAGACTGGGACCGCCAGCGCGGCGCATATCGCCTTCCCACAGCGGCATCCCACCGGGCCCCAGATGATGGGCCGGAATTGAGTCGCGGCCGGTGACCGCGGCAAACACGCGCGCGGTGGGAAACGAGCCGCCATTGTTCTTGGCCAGGAGGCTGAGATCTCCCGGCTGCATTCCGGTCAGGACCATCACCGCCTGCCCATCGCCGGCTCCCGTGGGTCCATGACAAACTGCGCAATGGTCGCGATAGTCGGCTTCGCCCGCGGAGACCTGGGCGCGCGCCCGCGGGACCAGCGCTAGCGAGGTCAGGATGGCGGCCGCGCCGATTGCAAATAGCTGCCTCATGGTTTTCTCCTCGTATCGCGTCTCCTCATAATGGTGCGCTTCGTGGTCGCGTAAGCAATGGCATGCCGGCCTCCGCCACGTCAGATAGCGCAGGGTCGCCGTCTCAAAGCCGCGCCCAAGCGAGCAGAATAGCATGGCCGGCGGCGCGGGTACGCTGCGCGCGCCCTGGCGCCTGCTGGCGGCAGGCTTGCTATGCTGGAGATGAAACTTTCGCCGGTGGGTAGACGCGGCGGGGAGGACATATGGCCTATCACCCGATTGAGAACTACGGCATCGTAGGCGACTTGCACACCGTGGCGTTGGTCAGCCAAAGCGGTTCGATCGATTTCATGTGTTTTCCCCGTTTCGACTCTCCCACGATTTTTGCCGCGATGCTCGATCAGCATCACGGTGGCACCTTTGGCCTAGCGCCGGTGTTGGAGGAGGTCCGGCACAAACAGCTTTATCTGCCCGATTCCAACATTCTGCTCACCCGTTTTCTCTCCGAGCAGGGAGTAGCCGAAGTGTCGGACTTCATGCCGGTGGAGGAGGTCAGCGAGCCGCACACGCTGGTGCGACGTGCACGCACGGTGCGCGGCGAAGTCAAGTTCCGCATGATCTGTGCACCTCGCTTCGACTACGCTCGCGCCCATCATTACCTCGAGATCGGCAAGCAGGGCGCCCGTTTCATCTCCGCCGGCACCGATCGTACCGCGCTCAATCTGCGCACCACGGTGGCTTTGCGCGCGCACGAGGGGGCGGCGGTGGCGGAGTTCACCTTGAAAGCAGGCGAGAGCGTGGATTTCGTCCTGGAACCGGCGATCTCGGGCGAGGATTCGCCCGCCACCGCGCCCGACTACGTCGCCACTGCTTTCAAAGACACGATGAATTATTGGCGCCGCTGGTTGGCGCGCTCCAGTTATCACGGCCGCTGGCTGGGCATGATCAATCGCTCGGCGCTAACGTTGAAGCTGCTGACCTCGCAGACCTATGGCTCGATGGTGGCGGCGCCGACCTTCGGCCTGCCCGAACAAATTGGCGGCTCGCGCAATTGGGACTATCGCTATACCTGGATTCGCGACGCCTCCTTTTCGCTCTACGCCCTAATGCGCCTGGGTTTCACCGAGGAGGCGCGGGCCTTTATGCGCTGGCTGGAACAGCGCTGCGCCGAACTCAAACCCGACGGCTCCCTGCAGGTGGTCTACGGTATCGACGGCCGCTCCGACATTCCCGAGGAAACCCTGCCGCACCTGGAGGGCTACCGCAAATCGGCGCCGGTGCGAATTGGCAACGGCGCGCTAAGCCAGTTGCAATTGGACATCTATGGCGAGCTGATGGATTCGGTCTATCTCTACGACAAGTTCGGCGAGCCGATCGCGTATGACACTTGGCTCAACCTTACCCGCCTAATCGAATGGGTCTGCGTGCATTGGCGCGACAAGGACGAATCGATTTGGGAATTTCGTTCGGAGCGGCGCGACTATCTCTATTCCAAGGCGATGTGCTGGGTGGCGCTGGACCGCGCGATTCGGCTGGCTACGCGCCGCTCCTTGCCCGCGCCGTTGGAGCGCTGGCATCCGATCCGCGACCAGATCTATCGCGACATCATGACCAAATACTGGGACGCCAAACGTGGCGCCTTTGCGCAATATCAAGGCGCCAACGCGGTGGACGCATCTTGCTTGATAATGCCGCTGATGCGGATCGTGAGCCCGGTCGATCCGCGCTGGCTATCAACCTTGCATGTGGTCGAGCGCGAGCTGCTCGATGACGCCCTGGTCTATCGCTACGAGACTCCCGATGGCTTGTCGGGCAAGGAAGGAACCTTCGGCATGTGCTCGTTCTGGTACATCGAATGTTTGTCGCGCGCGGGTGACGTGCGGCAGGCCCGCTTGTTATTTGAAAAGGCCCTGTCCTACGCCAACCACCTGGGCCTTTACTCCGAGGAGCTGGGCGCGGCCGGCGAGCACTTGGGCAATTTTCCTCAAGCCTTTACCCATGTCGCCCTGATCAGCGCAGCTTACGACCTCAATCGGCGCTTGCGGGCGGTTAGTAGCAGCGAAGGGCCCGAGACCTGAGCCGGGCTACAAATGCTTTACCGCTGCGCGCGAGCGGCTAAACTAGCCCCGCCACTTCAACCCAGCAAGGAAAGAATTGCACATGGCTGAGCAATTGATGTCCCAGGTGTCGGCGCTGATCATCGTAGCGATCGCGACCCTGGGTTACGGCGGAGTGGTGGCCCTGATGGGGGTGGAGAGCGCCTGCATTCCGCTGCCCTCGGAAGTGATCATGCCGTTTGCCGGCTACCTGGTCTCCACCGGCCGCTTCCAACTGCAAGCCGTGGCGGTGGCCGGCGCGATCGGCTGCCTGTTGGGTTCCTACGTCGCCTATTTGGTCGGTCTGACCGGCGGGCGGCGCGCCTTCATTCGCTACGGCGCCTACGTCCTCATCTCCCAGCACGAACTGGCTTTGGCCGAGCGCTTCTTTGCCCGCTGGGGCTCGCTCACGGTCTTCTTTGCCCGCCTGATGCCGGTGATTCGCACCTTTATCGCCTTTCCCGCCGGCGTGGCGCGAATGGAGCTGTGGCGCTTCAGCATTTACACCTTGCTCGGCTCCTACCTGTGGTGCCTGGCGCTGGCCTTCGCCGGCATGAAGCTGGGGCAGCATTGGCGCGCCCTGGCTCCTTATCTGCATCGCTTCGACAATGCGATCGTTGCCCTGATTGTGTTGGCGGCCGCGGCTTTTGTCTATCTGCGCCTACGCTCGCCGACCTCCAAGACGGCGCTGGCAAAGCAGCTTCCGTGCTAAGCTTGGCAGGCTGCGGAAAAAGCCTCCGCAACCTGCTCCCTCTCTCTTATCTCCCCCTGGTCAGGGGGAGAAGATTGAGGAAGGAAACCATCTTTTACGCAGGGTGCTGCTTTCAGGCGTGTGCACCGGCCTCGCAGGACTGGGTTTCCCAGCACCCTACCAGGAATGGAGGAGCTTATGAACGACGCGATCAATCCCGAGGAATTAGTTCAGGTGCTTGCCGCCGACGCCCTGCAAGTCAGGATGGCCGCCGATCTGCTGACCAACGCCGGGGTTGAATGCTTCGTCTTCGACGAGGAATCCTCGCGGATCCTCGGCACTACCCAAGCGGTTCCCGCACGCCTGATGGTCCATGCCCAAGCGCGCGAGGACGCGCTGTCCCGGCTTAAGGAATTAGGCTTCCAGGATTAAGCGCGCGCGGCGCGCCGACCCTTCGCTCGCCTCAAAGTATAACCACCTCGTCACGAGCCCAGCGTTAGTGGCGAGAGGAAACCGTCGCCGCGCTCAGGAGACCGCTGGCTTGCGCGACGCCTCCTTCAGCAGTAGTCCCACGTTGCCCGCTAGAATCCGCTCGCCAGTGGCGCCTAGGGCGCGAAGCTCGGCCACGAACGATCGCACCGCCTCGCGGGCGCGAATTTCCTGCGGGTAATCGCTGGCAAACACGATTCGGCTGGCGGGCAATTCCACCAGCGAGGCCTTGACCGAACTGATCGCGCCGCAAAAGCCCGCGGTGTCGAACACTATCCGCTCGCGCAGGTAATAGTCGAAATCGTGCTCGGGCTTGAGCCCGTGGCGGGGATTTCCTGCGGTGCCCCAAAAATCCTTGTCCTGGTAGCTGCGCACGCGGCCCAGCACCGAGGCGATCCCGCCGCCCAGATGGGCCATCTGCACGGTTAGTCCGGGATGGCGGTCGAACACCCCGCCATTAATCAGGCGGATAGTCGCCAGGGCCAGGGAAAACTCGCGCCCCACCGAACGGGCGGTGTCGAAGGCATCAAAAGGCTGGGGAAAGTTGAGCTTCAGCGCGGGGTGCACAAAGACATACAACCCCAAGCTCTCGGCCGTCTGCCAGAAGGGCTCGAATTGGGGCGCGTCCAAAAACAATCCGTCCACTTCCGAAGTGATGATCACGCCTTGGAAGCCCAGTTCCAGCTTGCAACGCTTGAGTTCCGCCATCGCTGGCTCGCCGCCCAAGGGATGGACGTGGGCGCAACCGATGAAGCGACCGGGATAGTCGCGCTCGGCGGCACGCGCGCGATCGTTGATCAGACGCGAGCGCTCCAATCCGGCGCACATCCCCGCGCCGCTGGTCAGCACCGCCGCGTCGATTCCCGCCGTGTCCATCATGCGGATATGTTCATCGAGGTCGAACAGCAGCCGATGGGAGGTATAGCTGGGCGCACCGGTCTCGTCGTAGGACAAAACCATCTTGTCGCCGGGATCTTCCTTGAAGAGCTCTCGCGGGGTGAAGTGATGCTGAAAATCGACGATCATGACGCGCTCCTGCGGGCCGGGAGTTTTGCCGCGATAGTAGCAGATTCCCAGGCCCGGTTAACCCGCCTTCGGTGCTTGCCACCAAGCCGTGCGATCGGCCACACTGCGCCTATGACTGATCCAAAACCCGTGCACAAAGCCGCTTCGGGTGAAGCGCGCATTCCCGGCGGATTCGATCGGATAGCGAGCCATTACGGTGCCGGCGAATACCATCGGCGCCGACGCGACGCTGTCCTGCTGGCTCTGAATGAGGAATTCGGGCGGGCTCGCCAGGTGCTCGATCTGGGCTGCGGCAACGGCAGCTTCACCACCGAATTGGCCAAAATGGCCAATGTAAGGCGGCTGGTGGGCGCGGATCGCGCGCAAGCGATGCTGGAGGAAACTCGCGCGCGCACCGTGCCCGCGCCGTTGCTGGTGCGCAACGACATGTGCTGGCTGCCCTTTCGCTCCGCCACTTTCGACCTGGTGCTGTGCAGCCACGTTCTGATCTTTGCCTCCGACCTGGCCCGCGCGGTCAGCGATATCGCCCGCGTCTTGCAACCCGGCGGCACCCTGATCGCCACGCTGTCGCCGCGCGGCGGCTTGCGCAGCGATCTGCGCGGCATGATGCCGGCGGCGCAGTGGCAGCACTTCGAGCCGCTGGTCTTCGGCGCGATGACGATGGAAGGCGAGGACGCCGTCGATCACGAGCGGTATCGCAAGCTTTACGCCGCGGCCGGATTGGAAGCGATCGCGGTTACGGTCAGCTTCGAGATCGAATTTGCCCACGTCGAGGAGTGGCTGAACGGCCAATGGCTGCGCCGCGAGGAAGGCGCCGATCGAGCGGCCGCGTTGGCCGAGATTGCGCGCCTGCGCGAGCAGATTCCCGCCGTGCTCAATCTGCGCGAGCCGTTGCTGATCGGCCGCCGCCCCAGCTAATTCCAGCTCCCGTTCGCTTCTGCCAAGGCGAGCCCGGCCATCTGACCGGCGCAGCCGATTGACGCGCGCGGGACCGCGCGAGCGACTGCGCCGGCGGACTCGCTTAGCGCGGGATGGCGGAAGAAAGGCGCCGGCCTGTGGAACGTGCCAATCGAACCGGGCAAGTCCCAAAGGGAACCTGCTGCTTCCTCGCGCACCGATTTATGGCCATCGCTCTGGGACCCGTGCGCGGCGCGCCCTTGCCCGAACCTGAATTAATTTGCTAGGGCTTGGTCCCATGCTTTTGGCACGCCGTTGAATCTGCGGGCGGCTCGATGGATTCGAGCGCCCTGGCCCTGTGCCGTAGCGAGCCGTAAAACAGCGCCTCGCCGCGGCCACGGCCGCGAATAGCGAGGTACTGATGACACTATCGGAGCCTTACCAAACTCTGCTGGAGCGGGCATGCGGCGAAACTATCGGACCCTCAGCGGCAGAAGTCGATCGCACGGGCAGCTTTCCGTCGGCTTCTATCGCAGCGCTTAAAGCGGCGGGCTTGCTCGGCGCTGTCAGCGCCCGAGAAGTCGGCGGCCTGGCCCTGGGCGCTGCCGGCGCGGCGGCGATCATCGAGCGGGTGGCGCGCGAGTGCGCCTCCACCGCAATGGTGCTGTGCATGCATTATTGCGGCGCCGCGGTCCTGGAGGCCTACGCCCCGGTCGAAGTACGGCGCGCCACCGCCAGCGGCGAGCATCTGAGCACCCTGGCCTTCAGCGAAGAGGGCTCGCGCAGCCATTTCTGGGCTCCGCTGAGCACCGCGCGCGCCGACGGCGCCGACGTCGTCCTGGATGCGCGCAAGAGCTGGGTCACGTCCGCCTCGACGGCGACCGCCTATGTCTGGTCCTCCAAGCCGCTGGCAGCCGAGGGCCTCAGCACACTGTGGCTGGTGCCACGCCAGAGTTCGGGAGTGACGCTCAACGGCAGGTTCGACGGCCTGGGTCTGCGCGGCAACGACTCAGCCCCGGTTGCCGCCAACGGCGCGCGCCTGCCGCGCAGCGCGATGCTGGGTGAGGACGGCGGCGGCTTCGCCATCATGATGGGAGTGGTCCTGCCCCTGTTCAACGTCCTCAACGCCGCCTGCTCGACGGGTCTGATGGAAGCCGCCGTCAGCCGCAGCGCCCAACACGCATCGGCCATCCGCCATGCCGACACCCAGAGCAGCCTGGCCCAACTGCCCACCATCCGCAGTTATCTGGCACGGATGCGGATTAAGACCGACCTGGCGCGCGCGCTGTTAACCGATACGTTGGCCGCGCTTGAATCGGGGCGCGCCGACACGATGCTGCGGGTGCTTCAGTGCAAGGCCGCCGCGGGCGAAAGCGCCAACGAGGTGCTGGACCTGGCGATGCGGATTTGCGGGGGCGCGGCCTTTCGCAAGGACGTTGGCGTGGAGCGCTATTTTCGCGACGCGCGGGCCGCGGGCGCGATGGCTCCCACCACCGACGTGCTTTACGATTTCATCGGCAAAGCGGTCTGCGGCATGGAGTTGTTCTAATGGCTACGCTCGCTTCCTCCCCACTTATCCTGGGCGCCGTCGCCTACGATCCCAAAGTGGTAACCATCTGGGAGGGTTTCCGCGAATATTTTTGCGCCCACGGCCTGAACTTCGACTACGTCCTGTTCTCCAACTACGAGCGTCAGGTCGAAGCTCATTTTCGCGGCCACATCGATGTCGCCTGGAACTCTCCGCTGGCCTGGCTGCAAAGCCTGATGCTGGGCAAAAGCCTGGGGCGCGAGGTCGAAGCCCTGTGCATGCGCGATTCCGATCGCGATCTGACCTCGGTGCTGGTGGTACGCGGCGACAGCGCGATCAAACATCTGGCCGATCTCCGCGGACGCAAGCTAGCTGTGGGCGCGGCCGATTCTCCCCAAGCCACGCTCATTCCCATGGAACTGCTCAGCGGCCACGAACTGCTGCCCGAGCGCGATTATGAGCTGCTCGGATTCGACCGCCTGGTGGGCAAGCACGGCGATCACATCGGCGGCGAACGCGACGCGGCGCAGGCGCTGATGCGTGGGCGGGCCGACGCCGCGGCGATGCTGGACGGCAACCTGACGCTGTTCAGCCGCGAAGGCACCCTGCCGCCCGGCTCGTTCAGAGTGCTGGCACAGACACCACCCTACGACCATTGCAATCTGACTGTGATGGCCGACGCCGCCGCCACCCCCTCGGTTCAGCACCTGCGCCAGTTGCTGTTGGACATGAGTTACGCCGACCCGCGGGTGCGGCCGCTGCTCGATCTGGAAGGCCTCAAGCGCTGGCTGCCTGGGCGCACTAGCGGCTACCAGCAACTGGCGGCCGCGGTCGCCCGCTTTCACACCGCCGACGAGTTCGTAAGTCAGGTGGCGGCACGATGGCGCTAGAGCTGGAGGGGCTGCCGTTCGAAGAGGGCGGCTATCTGCTGGTCAAACAGGCCCTGCGCGCGCTGCAAGCCGGCGACAAATTAACCATCATCGGCAGCGCCCCCGACCTCGAGCCCCATCTGCGCGGCTGGTGCCGGCAGGAAGGACATACCCTGCTCGAGACGCGCCGCCATCCCCACGGGATCGCGCTGGTGGTCGAAGCGGGCGCGGCATCGGCGCAGCGCTGGGCCGGCGCGCAGCGCGCCGGTCACGCCAACGGGCACCGGCGCGGGGCCGTGGTCGGGCATGCGCTCGCAAGTTGGGGGCTCGCCGCCAGGGGTGCGCTGGTGGAAGCGGGCGCGCCGCCATTCGATTTTCCCCTGGCCGAGCGCATCGAGGTCTGGACCGTGGACAGCGCGCGGCTGTATGCGCAGGCGGCGGCCAATCAATGGGATCCCAATCGCGCGATCCCCTGGAACAAGCCCTTCGACCTGCCGGCGGAGGTCGAGGACGCGGTGGTCCAAGTAATGACCTATCTGGTCGAAAACGAAACCGCCGCGCTACTGGTGCCAAGCCGCTTCTTGACGCAGATCCATCCCCATTTTCGCGAAACCCTTCAACTTCTCGCGGTGCAAGCCAGCGACGAAGCTCGCCACATGGAAGTCTTCACGCGCCGGGCCACTCTCAAGCGCGACCATCCGGGGCTATCCAGCGCTGGCGGTCAGGCCTCGCTCAAGACTCTGCTGGAAGAAGCCGATTTCGCTTGCGCCTCCTTTCTGCTCTCGGTGCTGGGCGAAGGCAGCTTTCTGGCCTTGCTGGGGTTTCTGGCCCATCATGCACCCGACCCGGTAACCGAGGCCGCTTGCCGGCTGGCGGCTCAGGACGAGGGGCGTCACGTCGGTTTCGCCCTCAGCCATCTTCATGAGCGCGTCGCTCAGCAGCCCGCGCTGCGCGAGCAACTGGCCGCCGCCGTGCGCCGCCGCCATCACGCCCTGCGCGATACTGCAGGCCTCAACGGCGAAGTCTTCGACGCGCTGATCGTGCTGGCGGCCGGTTCCTGGCAACCGGCCGCGCTGGCCGCCGGCTATCGGCGCGTGATCGGCTTGGTCACGGCGATGGACGAGGGACGGCGCAAACGCCTGCTGGCATTGGGATTCGCCGCCCAGGATGCCGCCGAGCTTTCCTCGCTCCATACGCGCAACTTCATGTAGGTCGCCTCACGCCTTTCGCCCCAGGCGTCAAGCGCGGAGCGAGGTGATCCAGTGGCGCCTGCCACCGCGTCACAGCCGTTGCAGGTGGTGAAAACCCTTGGGGTGGGCGAAAATCCTAACCCTGCTTGAAAAGCAACCCCACATCAAGGATGGCTTCCTCTCCCCCTGGCCAGGGGGGAGAGGATTCGGACAGGCCGCGAAGCAGGCTTTTTCCGCGGCCTATCAGTAACCGATCGCGGTCAATTGCTGGACGCTGGTCGCACTGCCGCCAGCGCTATTGACCGACACGGTTGACAGCGTGATCGGATTGGCCAGCGGACCGCCGCCGATCACCGACTGCGAAGTGCCTGTTCCGCCGTGGTTGCTGCCGTTGCTGCTCCCGCAGCCGGCCAGAGCCACCGCCAGCATCAAGCCACCCAGTGCGATTAGCGCCACTTGCCGCCGCCGGCAATTACCCAGCGGCATCAGCATCAGACCCACCATCAGCAATCCTCCTCCCAGCGGCGTCAGCGGACCGCCATCGTGATGGCCGCCGCCCGGGCCTAACAGCGCGGCATAAATCGCTCCCTGGCCGGCCGTCGCCAGGCTGTTGGCGGTTTGGGCCGTGATGGCGAAGGCGACCGTCTGGCCCGGCCCTACTGTCACCGGCGGATTGAAATTAAAGGTGTTGCTGGCCGTTACCGGCGACACCGTCACACTCTGGTTGGTGCCCGCAACGCTGAGCGTTAGCGAGGCCAGAGCGGCGGGATTGCTGGCCGTAACTACCGCCGAGTGAATCTGCTGCACGCTGGTGGTGTTGTTGACATAGCTGAACGCGCCGGCGTTGACGTTCTGCCCGCCCGTGCTGCTGACCACAACCGGTTTGGGCGCATAGATCGTCCCCGACTGCTGTCCCGGAACCGGGGTCGGAACCGCCGTAACAGTCGGCGTGGGCGGCTCGCTGGTCGGCGTCGGCGTCACCACCGGCCCCTGAGTCGGGGTCGAGGTTGGCGCTATCGGCGAGGGCGAGGGAGTCGGCCGCGGGCTAGGGCTCGGGCTGGGCGAGGGCGACGGCGTCGGACTAGGCGATTGCGTTGGACTCGGCGAGGGCGAGGGTGTCGGGCTCGGCGAGGGTGTCGGGCTGGGCGAAGCCGTCGGACTTGGCGAGGGCGACGGCGTCGGACTAGGCGAAGCCGTTGGACTCGGCGAGGGTGTTGGGCTTGGCGAAGGCGACGGGGTCGGGGACTGCGAAGCTGTCGGGCTGGGTGACGGCGACGGCGTCGGGCTCGGCGTTGGCGACGGGGTTGGGCTCGGTGTCGGAGTCGGAGATGGCGTCGGGGTCGGAGTCGGCGTTGGCGTTGGCGTTGGCGTTGGCGATGGTGTCGGCGTTGGCGTTGGCGTTGGTGTTGGGGTCGGCGATGGTGTTGGGGTCGGCGATGGTGTTGGGGTCGGCGATGGTGTTGGGGTCGGCGATGGTGTTGGGGTCGGAGTTGGGACATTGTAGTTGATCGTCCCAGTGGCCGGGCTCCCCGAGGTGCTGACCGTGTACAGGGAGTTGAGCAACACCGAAACATTACTGGAGTTGCTGTTTGCGAGGATCAGGTCGGGCTGACCGTCGCCATTGAGGTCCACCGCCGCCACCCCGTATGGATAGGTGCCGCCGCTGGAGAAGGTCTGCACGGTGCTGAAGTTTGGAGTGCTGGCGCCGGGGGTCGTGTTGTTAATCAACACCCCGACTTGGCTGTAATCGGTGCCCGCCACGATGATATCGGGCTTGCCGTCACCGTTGACGTCCAGCACTGTCACCCCATTGGGTCCGGATACCGCGGAGAAGGTCACTTGGCCACGGAAGCTCGCAGTGGAGGAGCCAGGCGTGGTGGTGTTGAGCAAAACGGCGACCGAGCTGTTGCTTGTGTTGGTAGCGATAATGTCGGGCTTTCCATCACCATTGACGTCGGCCATCGTCACCGCCGTCGGGCTGCTCGAGCTTCCCGTGCCGAAGGTCTGCTGCGAGGCGAAGCTGGCAGTGGTCGAGCCCGGCGTGGTGGTGTTGAGCAGCACGGAGACCGTGCCGTCCGCATCATTGGCCACAACCAGGTCGGGCATGCCGTCGCCGTTGACGTCCGCCACTGCCACCGGAATCGGGGCGTTCCCGACGGGGAAGACCTGCTGGCCGGCGAAGCTGGGGGTAGAGGCACCCGCGGCAGTGGTATTGAGGAGCACCGAGACCGTACCGTCGTTTTCATTAGCGACGATGAGGTCGGGCTTGCCGTCGCCGTTGACGTCCGCTGCCGCCAATCCGCGCGGGAAGTTGCCGGTGCCGAAGGTTTGTTGTGAGGCGAAGCTAGGGGTGGTGGCGCCCGGCGTGGTGGTGTTGAGCAGGACCGAGACCGTATTGCTGTTCTCATTGGCGAGGAGCAGGTCGGGTTTGCCGTCGCCATTGACGTCCGCTGTTACCACCGTATATGGCCCGCTGCCCGTACCAAAGGTTTGCTGAGTTGAGAAGCTGGGGGTGGTGGCTCCCGCGGCCGTGGTGTTGAGCAGCACCGAGACCGTGCTAGCGTTGATATTCGCGACGACGAGGTCGGGCTTGCCGTCGCCATTGACATCCGCCGCCGCCACCGAGGTCGGCCCCGATCCGGCGGTAAAAGTGTGCGCTGTGGCGAAGCTGTTGGCATCAAAGCTCGTGGTCGGCGCCGGCGTGGTGTTGAGCAGCACCGAGACCGTGTTGTCACCATCATTGGTGACGATCAAATCGGGCTTGCCGTCGCCGTTGATATTCGCCGCCGTCACCGCGGCGGGACTGTTGCCCGTGGTGAAGGGCTGCTGGGTGGCAAAGCTGGGGCTGGTGGCGCCCGGAGCGGTGGCGTTGAGCAGCACCGAGACCGTGTTGGCACCCCCATTCGCGACGATCAAATCGGGCTTGCCGTCGCCATTGACATCCGCCGCCGTCACCGACTGCGGTTCGCTCATCGTTGCGAAGGTCTGCTGGGTGGCGAAGCTGGCGGTGCTCGAACCCGGCGCAGTCGTGTTAAGTAGCACCGAGACCGTACCGTCGCTGAAGTTCGCGAGGATCAGGTCAGATTTGCCGTCACCGTTGACATCGGCCGCCGTCACCGATCCCGGGTTGTTCCCAGTGTTGAAGGTCTGCTGGGTGGCGAAGCTGGCGGTGCTCGAACCCGGGGTAGTCGTGTTAAGTAGCACCGAGACCGTACCGTCGCTGAAATTCGCGAGGATCAGGTCAGGTAGGCCGTCGCCGTTGATATCCGCCGCCGTCACCGAGTACGGAGCGGTCCCGGTGTTGAAGGTCTGCTGGGTGGCGAAGCTGGCGGTGCTCGAACCCGGCGCAGTCGTGTTGAGCAGCACCGAGACGGTGTCGTCGCTTTTGTTCGCAACGATGAGGTCGGGCGTGCCGTCGCCGTTGACATCCGCCGCCGTCACCGAGTACGGAGCGGTCCCGGTGCCAAAGGTCTGCTGGGCGGCGAAGCTGGCAGTGGCGGAGCCCGGGGTGGTGGTGTTGAGTAGCACGGAGACCGTGTTGGCACCCTCATTGGCGACGATCAGATCGGGCAGGCCGTCGCCGTTGACATCCGCCGCCGTCACCGAGTACGGGCGGCTCTCGGTGTTGAAGGTCTGCTGGCTGGCGAAGCTGGGGGTGGTGGCACCTGGAGCGGTGGTGTTGATGAGCACCGAGACTGTGTTGTCGACGCGATTGGCGACGATCAGGTCGGGTAGGCCGTCGCCGTTGACATCCGCTGTTGTCACCGAGTAGGGCAAAGTGCCCGTGGTGAAGGGCTGCTCGGTGGTGAAGCTGGCCGTGAAAGTTCGCGCCGCCCCGCCCCCGCCCAAAAGCAGCATCTGGAAGGTCTTGGGATTGGTACTGGGATTGCTGCTGACTCCGGTAATCGTCACCGGGATATTGGCGCTGGTCGAGCCCGCCGGAATCACGATCGAGCCGTTGGCGGCGGTGTAGTCCGTCCCGGCTACCGCCGTGCCGTCCTGGGTCTTGTACTGTACGAAAGCGTCATAACTGGTGTCGCTGCTACGCGTGACCGGAATGTTGAGGGTGGTGGAGGAACTGCTCGTCACCGTCACGCTGCCGGCCGAAATCGCGATCGAGGTGGAATCGCCCCACGCCGCCAGAGCCACCACCAAGCCGAACACAGCCAAACACGCGCTTATGGTAGATTTGTCAAGCAACTTGCGTAGCAAGGGGGTCAGGGCGCGCCCAATCTTTGGCATCGCTTAGGGTCCTTTCAAGCGGGCTTTTCGGTCCGACTGACCAGCGGAGAAAAAGCTGGTAGGCAATACTGCTGGTGTATTGCTGCTTTTGTAGCGTGCACTGCCTATGCACGCCCAATAAAGCGGTCGGAAACTATCGTCTTTATCGTCTTAGGTCAACAGCAACAGGCTTCATCGGTTTTTGCGGCGTATAAAGCAGTGCCAATCGCCAAGTTTTACCTGTAGCCGGCTTAACTGTAGAGACGGGAGATTCGCGCGAGCTTAAGGCCCGCGAAGGCGCGGGCACGCACTGCCAACGCGTTCGCGAAGTTACGACGACTCAACTCCGGGTCGGGCTCCGAATAACGCCCTCTGACACTGTCCGTAACGCTGGACAGAAGCAGGTAGCGTCGTAGAGCCGTTCGCGCACCAAGCGTTCAATCACGCCAGCCCCCGGTCGGCAGACCGATCAGGAACAATGGCGACAGCGCCAGGGCGGCGTAGTTCACGTTCGCTTAAGTGTCAGTAAGGCGGCGCGGTCAGCGCTAGCTAGAAAATCGCGTCGGCGGCGTCATTATGCACGCCCCTCGTCCTGCCGCAGCAGGTCTGGCGATTGGCAGAACGAGGGGTTGTGGACAAGCTATGGCGCTAGCAAGACCGCAAGTCTGAGGGCTCAGCCCGCTTGGCGCATCGCCTTGACCAGGATGGCGGCGATTTCGGGCCGAGTGTATTCGGGTGGGGGAAACTCGCCGCGCTGCAGCATCTCACGCACCTTGGTGCCCGACAGAATCACCCGGTCCTGGTCGGTGTGCGGGCAGGTCTTGAAGGAAGCCATCCCCTCGCAGCGGCGGCAATAGAAGGTGTGTTCGAAGGCCAATGGCACAATTGCGATCTCCTCGGGGCTGAAGCGCGAGAAGATCTGCTGAGCGTCGTAAGTGCCGTAGTAGTTCCCTACGCCGGCGTGATCCCGCCCCACGATAAAATGGGTGCAGCCGTAGTTGCGCCGAATAATGGCGTGCAGCACCGCCTCGCGCGGACCGCCGTAGCGCATATGGGCCGGCATCACGGAGAGCATCGCACGATTCTTGGGATAGTACTGCTCTAACAACACTTTGTAGGATTCCATCCGCACCGCGGCCGGCACGTCGTCGCCCTTAGTCTCACCCACCAGCGGATGGAGCAGCAGACCGTCGCAAATCTCCAGCGCCGCCTTCTGGATGTATTCGTGCGCGCGATGGGTGGGATTGCGAGTCTGGAAGGCCACCACCTTGCGCCATTGCCGGGCCTTGAACTCGGCCCGGGTCTGCGCCGGTTCCAGCCGATATTCAAGAAACGTACGATCGGGGATCTCGTCGAACAGCGTCACCTTGCCGCCCAAACATAGCGGCGGCTGGCCCAGCACATTCTTGGCTCCGGGATGGGCTTCATCGGCGGTGCCAAAGACCGCACTGGCTTCGGCGACCCGATCGACCCGAAAGACTTCACTGACCGCCATCACCGCCAAGCGCTGCCCGGCCTCGGTGGCCAGCGCCACCTGCGCCCCGGGCTTGATTGCCTTGGCCTGCGCCTCGCTCACACCCAGCGTAATCGGAATCGGCCAGGGCACGCCCGAGGCCAATCTCATCTCGTCGCGCGAGCGCGTGTAGTCGGCCTCGCCCATGAAGCCGTCCAGGGGCGAAAAGGCGCCAATGGCGAGCATTTCCAAGTCGGACAGATCGCGCGCATTGAGGCTGACCACCGCCAGTCCCTGCGCATGGCGCGCCAAACCCTCGCGCTCGGCCGCCGGCGCCCGCAGATTAACCAACCCATCGCCGCCGTGAGGAGTAATCGTCTCGCGTTCCAACTCGCCCATCACCGTGCTCCATTGGCGCTGACCAGCCGCGCCGCTTCCAATGCCGTGAGCAATCGACCCAGGCTGTCCGCAACGCTCTCACGGTCGCTTTCGATCACCAGCTCGGGCGTCAAAGGCTCCTCATAAGGATCGGAAACCCCGGTGAAACCCGGCAACTCGCCCTTAAGCGCCTTGGCGTACAAGCCCTTGACGTCGCGCCGGACCAGGGTCTCCAGCGGGCATTTCACGTACACTTCAAAAAAGCGCTCATGCGCCGCTCGCACTTCGTCGCGTACCGCGCGATAAGGCGAAATCGCGGCCGACACCGCGATTACGCCGTTGCGGGCCAAAAGCCGGCAGACATAACCGATCCGCCGGATGTTGGTGTCGCGATCTTCCTTGGAAAAGCCCAGCCCCTTAGAGAGATTGGTCCGCACCTCGTCGCCATCAAGAATTTCCACTCGCCGTCCGCGCCGGCGCAATTCTTGCGCTACCGCATTGGCCAGCGTCGATTTGCCCGCTCCTGACAGACCCGTGAACCACAAGGTAAATCCTTCGTCCATTAACCTCATTCCCCAAATAAAAGACTTAGTGGGTCATATTAGTTGCTTATTTTGGACTTCGGATCAAGCGGTCGCCCGTCCGGCTTGTATCCAGGCTAAAAGTGCCGCGGGCGAGGCGAAGACGTGGGTCGCATCCGCCTCCTGCAAGCGCTGGCGCGCGCGCTGCGAGAAGCCTACTCCGGCGAAGCGGACACCGGCGCTGCGCGCGGCCTGCAAATCGGCCAGGCTGTCGCCTACGAACAGCGCGTCATCGGGCTGGGCGCGCAGTCGCGCCAGCGCGAGTGCGACCATCTGCGAGGACGGTTTGAGGGCAAGCTCGCTGTTGCGCCCAATAATCCTGTCGTTCGGCAGATAGATCGAATGGCGGTCGAGCCAGCGCGCCACCGTAAGCGAGGAGTTGGAGGTGACAATGGCGGCATGGTCCTGGAGTTCTCGCAACAACTCCAAGGCACCGGGCAGCGGCTGCGCGCGTTCCACACCGGCCAGCTCATAACGCTCGATAAGCGCGCTGGCAGCCCTTAGCAGGGCACCTCGTGACGGATCGATTGGGCCGGGAGCAGCGTGGAAGCGGGCGTGCAGGGCGGCGTAGAGCGGCAAATTACCCTTGGGGATTTCGACGAATAGCTGTGGGTCCACGCCTGCCCCGCGCAGCATCGGCTCCAAGGCGCGGCGGCTGGCCTCCCAGTCGACCTCGACCTCCAGGGCCGCCAGCGTGTTGTCGAAATCGAGCAGCCAGGCCTTGGGAGTAAGCTTCATGGCGCAAGCATGAAGTGGGCGTCAAGCGCAGCGCTGGCAGCACGTGCCAGCGGCGAGCGTGCAGGGGTTCAGCTCATAACCCGAGCATCGGAGCAGCCGAGCGGCGGGTGCGGCAAGGGCGAGCAGTTGCAACAGAATTTCGCCGCCGCCCGCAATCGCGATCGCTTCGGCGGGCAGTTCGATAGACCCCGGCTCTTGGCAGGCGGGCGCAAGCAGGGCCGGATCGGCGCAGGCCAGGCAGGGTGGCCGCGAAGCGAGGGTCACGATGGCGCGCGGCGCGATCAGCCGTATCAACATCAGCGGCCTGACGCCGCTGTGGTCGAGGGCGGCCAGCGATGGCAATTCGCTCTCGCGAGATAGCACGAACGCGGTCAGGTCGGCCGGCGGCGAAGAGTCCTGCCAGGGCTCCAGGCGCACCTCAGGGTTGCGCTTCGCGATCGCCGCGCACATTCGCGCCAGCGGCTGGCCCACCAGCGGCAAGTGAATACAGCCCACGCCGGCGCCCGCCAGATAGGGCAATATCGCTTCCAGTGCGGCGGGATCGCCGGCCAGCGCGAGGCGGCTTTGGCTCAGTCGCTGCTGGCCGCGGCCACCGACCTCGGGCAAAATAATCTGCCGGCTGTAGCGATCGATTTGGGCGTCGGTGAGCAAAATGGCTATTCGATGATGTTTTTTTCGATCGGCTCGACCGTTACGCCCATCGAACGCAGATACTTGATGGCGCCCTCGATTTGGTCGGCGGTGCCGTCGAACTCCAGTGCCACCAGCCCCATCTGGTCGGAGACGCTGGCACCGCGAATATTGAAGGCAAGGTCGAATTTCTTGACCAGTTGATAAAGCAGCGGCTCGCGGATGAGCGCGCTGGGATAGGTCAGATAGTAGCGTTCGCGATGACGCCGGGGGTTCATAGCTTCTCCAGCAGGCGCTTGAGTTTGAGCGGAGTCCAGGCCTTCCAGCCAATCCACAAGTTAGTGGAGAGATATTTATCGCCCAAATCGGGAAATACCGTCACCACGCAACCCTGGCGCAATTCGCGCGCGACCTTCAGCGCCGCCACCATCGCGGCCCCTGAAGATTGACCCACCAGCAACCCTTCGACCTGGCCCAGCGCATAGACCATATCGTAGGCGTCTTCCGTCTCCACCGGAACTTTGCGGTCGATCTGATCCTCGTGGTAGATGCCGGGGACGATCGAGGAGGCCATGTGTTTGAGTCCCTCCAACCCGTGCATCGCGTCGGCCGGTTCGGCCGCGATGACCTGGATGGCCGCGTCGCGAGTTTTGAGATAACGGCCAGTGCCCATCAGCGTACCGCTGGTGCCGATCCCGGCGATAAAGTGGCTGATGGCGCCGCCGGTCTGGTGCCAGATCTCGGGACCGGTGGTCTCGAAGTGGGCCTGCGGATTGGCCTCGTTGTTGTACTGATCAGGTTTGAAGTAGCGCTGGGGGTCGCGGGCGATAAGCTCGCGACAGCGCAGAATGGCGCCGTCGGATCCCTCCAGCGGATCAGAGAAGACCACCTTGGCGCCAAAGGCCGCGATAATCCGCTTGCGCTCCTGGCTCACGTTGGAGGCCATCACCAGTTCCACCGGGTAGCCCAACGCCGAACCCACCATCGCCAATGCGATCCCGGTGTTACCCGAGGTCGAATCGATAATGGTCTTGCCCGGCTGCAACAGCCCGCTGGCCAAGCCAACCTCGATCATTTTGCGCACGGCGCGGTCCTTGACCGAGCCACCGGGGTTGAAGCCCTCCAGCTTGGCAAAGATCCGCACGCCCGGCCGCAGCAAGCCCGCGGTCAGGCGTGAGATCTCCAGCAGCGGAGTGTTGCCGATCAGGTCCAACACGCTGAGGGCGCGCGCGCCGGGCCCGGGCTGGGGATTAGCGGCCGCCGGCAATCGCAGGAACGATGGAGATATCGTCGCCATCCTTGACCGGTGAGTTTAGCTGATCAAGGAACCGCACGTCGTCGCCATTGAGATAGATATTCACGAAGCGGCGAATCTGGCCGTTCTCATCGAGCAGCCGCTCGCGCAACCCGGGATGATTACGCTCCAAATCTTCGATGACATCCTTGAGATTGGCGCCGGCAGCGCCGATTTCGCCCGCGCCGGCGGTAAACTTGCGCAAGGGAGTGGGGACCCGTACCCGGACTGGCATCTGGTTGTTGACCTCCTGAGTTAAAAATTTAAGCCGCGCCCGCCAAAGCGGGCTTGGCACCGCCGAGCCGCTCGAACAGGGCGTCAAAATCCTTCAGGCGTGCGTCGATTACCGAAGGCTGCTCGATCGCGCCGGCGACCGCTTCCAAGGTCTTATAGCCGTTGCCGGTAATCGAGACGACCACGCAATCCTCGCGCGAGATCCGCCCTTGCTCCAGCAACTTCAAGGTCACCGCCAGGGTAGTACCGCCGGCGGGCTCGGCGAAAACCCCCTCGGTGCGGGCCAGCAGCTTGATCGCATCGATGATTTCGGGATCGGTGGCCATCTCGCCCCAGCCGCCCGACTCGCGCACCGCGCGCAGCACATAATAACCGTCGGCCGGGTTGCCAATCGCGATCGATTTGGCGATGGTCTCGGGTTTGACCGGGGTGATCAGGTCGGCCCCCTTGTGCAGGGCGGTCACCACCGGGGCCGATCCCGCCGCCTGCGCGGTGTAAATCCGCGGCTCGTTGCCGCGCACCAAGCCCAGATCCTTGAATTCTTTGAAAGCCTTGGCGACCTTGGGCAAAATCGTGCCGCCAGCGGTGGGAATAACCACATGATCGGGCAGCCGCCAGCCCAATTGCTCGGCAATCTCGAAGCCGAAGGTCTTGGCGCCTTCGGTATAGTAGGGCCGTAGGTTGATGTTGACGAAAGCCCACCCGTACTTGTCCGCGATCTCGCTGCATAGCCGATTGACGTCGTCGTAGTTGCCGCGAATGGTCACCACCTGTGCGCCATAAATGGCAGAGCCGACGATTTTTCCGGCCTCCACCCCCTCGGGCATGAAAATGTAGCATTTAAGTCCAGCCCGCGCGGCGTGGGCCGCCACCGCCGTGGCCAGATTGCCGGTGGACGCACACGACACCGTGGTAAAGCCGAACTCGCGCGCCTTAGTAATGGCCACCGACACCACCCGGTCCTTGTAGGACAAGGTGGGATGGTTGACGGTGTCGTCTTTGAGATAGAGCCGCGGCAGACCCAGTTCGGCGCCCAACCGGCGGGCGTGCAGGAGCGGGGTAAAGCCGGAATTAGGGCCGGCTTCGGGCTCGCTATCCACCGGCAGCAGCTCGCGATAGCGCCACAGGTTGCGCGGCCGGCTCTCGATCAATTTATGGGTAAGCACGGCACGGATGCGGGCGTAGTCGTAGGTAATCTCCAGCGGACCGAAGCAGGTCTCGCAGACATGCAGCGGTTGCACGGGGTACTGTTGCCCGCATTCGCGGCATCGCAGTTCAGTTACGTAGCTCATGGCCGTTCCTTGTGTTGATAGCCTTCACCGAAAATCTCTGCCGCGCCACATTGGCAGCCCGCGCGGGGCTGCACCGCGACTTGGCGGACCCCACCGCGCCGCAGATCATAAGTAAGCAGCCGCCCCACTAGCGCCAGCGGCTGGCGGCGCAAATAATTGACCCCTTCCCCTCCTTGCAGGCTGCCAATAAAGCCAGCGAGCGGGCCCAGGATTCCAGCTTCGCGACAGCTTGCCCCCTCCGTCGCGGGCGGCGGGGCCTCAAACAGGCATCGCAGGCAGGCACTGTGCCCCGGCACCACCGTCAGCGCCTGCCCTTGAAAGCCCAGCACACCGCCATAGACGAAGGGGCGCGCCGTAGCCAGGCAAACGTCGTTGATCAGAAACTTGGTGGCCGGGTCGTCAGTGGCATCGATCACGAAATCGTGAGCGGAGATAAGGGCCATCGCGGTGCTGGCCTCCACTCGCCCCACGATCGCGCGCGACCGCAGGCCGGTGAAACGCTCCTCCAGGCGGCGGGCCGCAACCTCCGCCTTGGGCCATCCCACGTCGCTTTCGAAAAACAGGGTCTGGCGCGGCAGGTTGGAGAGCTCCACCATGTCGGGATCGATCAGCGTGATGTCAGTGGCACCGCCGCCAGCCGCGCTGGATGCGGCGGGCAATCCCAAGCCTCCCGCGCCAATCACCAAGATTTTGCCAGTTACGCTGGTCACACCTTCCACCACAAAATAGTGGCCGGGGCATCGACTGGCTTTAGTAAGGAGGGGTTATAACCCCACCCCAATTCGATAAGGGAGGGGCTTTCGCTCTCACCTTATCTTCCAAGGCTGCCCCGACCAGGGGCACCTTGCCGGAATTAGCACCAGCACCCAGGTTGGGCCGGTTGCTGCGGCATCGTCGGGCCTGTCCCTCCGCCGCTCTTGATAAGGCAATAATTCCGACTGTCGCCTAGAAGCCTTATCCAAGCGCTCGCATCTTGTCAACCGCTCGGTCAGGGTTTCTCGTGCGCGCGTCAGTGGGCGGCCTTCTACTCCGCTGAGAACTCGTTGCGCCAGAGCCCTCTCTGCGCCTTCCCCTGGCGAGGAAGGGATTGGGGCCCGACAAGAGCGCCTGTTTTGTAATGAGCGCCAGCCTAGCTTTCGCGGCTGCCGTTGGATTCCAGCAAATCGTGGATGGTGTGCAGGCGTACCACCGAATAGGCGCGCTTGCCCTTGGGCGTTTGCACTTCGAAATCATCCCCCTCGCCTCGCCCGATCATCGCCTTGCCCAATGGGGAGGCCAGCGAGATTCGGTTGAGCGTGGCGTCGACCTCCTCGGGGACTACGATTTCGTATTCCGTGCGTGCCCCCTCTTCGTCTTCGATTTCCACCTTGCTGCCTAACCCCACGGTATCGCGCGGCACCGATTCCAGGTTGATACGGGCCAGCTCTGCTACTCGCAGTTCGTAATTAGATAGCCGCGCGCGCAGAAACTCTTGGCGCTGCTTGGCCATCGCATATTCCGCGTTTTCCGACAAATCTCCATGCGCCCGAGCGCGCTCTAGCTCCTTGGGCAAATCGATGGTTAGTTCACGCTTGAGATTTTCCATCTCCTTGCGCAACCGCTTGATAACAGGCAACTCGACCATGCTCACACCCTTTGAAACATGCCAATGGGCTGCGCGCGACCCGCTTTCAATCCGCCACAATCGAAGTCAGGCTGCGACTGACGCCATTGACGCTCTGAATCTGATGGACCACCAGCTCCCCCAACGCAGTCACGTCGGTGGCTTCGACCAAGGCGATAATATCGTGGGGACCGGCCACGGTATGGGCGGCCGCGACGCCCTTAACCCCGCGCAAGCGCCCCGCCACCTCGCGAGCCTTCCCGGGAGCGGTATCGATCAGTATGAACGCCTTAACCGCCATCGTACCACTATCCCCCGCTCCTGCCTCGTCTGTATCTTGCTCCGCCGGCGGCTGCCGTCAAGCCCCGCGCGCAGAATGAATTTTACAGGGCTGCGCCACTGAAGTCCCGTCTTGTCCCATCACACATCCGCCTGAGGAAGCAAGCGCCTAATAGATTGGCGCTGACCCAGGTTGACCGCCAGCGGTTTTTTGATAATAATTCTCAATATCGCCATGGCTACAACCGCAATCCCTTATTTTCTCTACGCCTTTGGTATCTTACTACGCGAGGGACTCGAAGCGCTGTTAGTCGTGGTGGCCCTGGCAGCCGGGGTTAGGCAAATGGGCCGGGCCTCCAAGGTGCGAGAAATCTATCTGGGCGCTGGGTTAGGAATCGTGGTCAGCCTGCTGTTGGCGTGGGGCGTCAATGCCCTGATTACCGACAACGACAGCGACGCGATGGAGGGGGTGTTTCAAATCGTCGCGGCGTTGACCTTGTTTTACGTCAGCTCCTGGCTGACCGCCAAAACGCAGGCCTCGCGCTGGCAGGAGTTCTTGCAAAAGCAGATTGTGCAGCAGGGCCGGCGCGCAATTCCCCTGGCCTTTGGCCTCAGTGCCTTCCTGGCGGTCCTGCGTGAGGGCGCCGAAACAATAGTCTTCTTCCAGGCCTTGCTGGGGGGCGCTTCAGCCGGGACCGAGCGACATGCGATCTGGGCCGGGATGGGCTTGGCGGCAATCGCGCTGGCGCTGGTGTTCTTCGGCTTGCAAGGGGTGCTGGCGCGAATCCCGCTGCGCCATTTCTTTCGCGTTACCTCGCTTTTGCTCTACGGCTTGGCGGTGGTGTTTATCGGCCAAGCGGTGGGCAGCTTGCAGGAGGCCGAGGTCGTCGGCGCCACCTTCATCGCCCATGTGCCCACCATCCCGGTGCTAGGTATCTTTCCCACCGTGCAAAGCTTGGCAGCTCAAACCGTCCTGTTGGTTCTGGCCGCGGCGGCTTGGTTCGTACCGCGCCACAGCACCGGGGGCGAGGCCCGCGACATCGCAACCAAGCCACAGCGCACGGCTTCGGTGCGAGCCCACTGACGACCCTCGCGCTTGGGGCCGGCGCAAGTCGCGATCGGCAAGATCGGGTTGATCGGTTGCGCTCAAGGCCTTAAAACAGCCTGCGAGATGGAATCCCATACCGCTTTCCAGGCTGGCTCGCTGCTGGAACGCTGCTGGGGCGTGCTAGCCACCGTGATGGCGGTCATCTACACGATGGTCGTGTCGCCCATCGCGGCGCTGGTAGCGCCCTTCGCGGGCGGGCGCGGAGTCGACGTGCTGGGGCGGATCTGGAGCCGCGCGATCATCCGTACCAGCGGGGTCAAGGTGGAGTTTCGCGGCCTGGACCACCTCCGCGGCCTGGACGGCTGCATCGTGGTCACCAACCATCAAAGCATGTTCGACATCTTTGCCTTGCTCGGCTACCTGCCCCATCCGGTACGTTTTGTCGCCAAAAAAGAGCTGCTCAAGATTCCGGCTTTCGGCTATGCGCTGTGGCGCTCGGGCCATATCGTGATCGGCCGCCAGGAGGGTGGGCGCGAGGTTCGACGGGCAGTGAAGATCGCGCGGCGCGGCTTCGCCGTGGTCTTTTTCGCCGAAGGCCATCGCTTCGGCGACGGCCGTATCCATCCCTTCAACGAGGGCGCGGCATGGCTGGGACTTCTCACCCGGCTGCCGTGCGTGCCCTTGGCGATTAGCGGCAGCGGCGCCATCCATCCGCGCGGCGCCTTGACGATTCGTCCCCATCGCACGATCCGGCTATCTTTCGGAGCGCCGATCCCCACCGCTAATCTGCGCTCATCGGATCGCGCGCAGTTGACCCAAACCCTTCAGCGCCAGGTCGAAGAACTGTTCCAGGGCTGATTTCAGGCAGCGCGCTCAGGGACGGCGATCGAAGATGAACAGCGGCCCTTGGCCGCACCCGCGCTCGACCTCCACGACTCGCATCGCCCCCTGGCGTCGCATCGGGCGACAGCCAAACCCGGCTTGGGTCAGCGCCGTCATTTTCGGATTTTTTCCCGCTTGCGGGTCACGATGGGGACGCTTTTCTCCCCGATCGTTTGGATTAAGGAAGGTGGCAGACTCACACCGTCCCGGCGCGCAAACTTCTCGGTCGTTTGCGCGCCGAGCGGACTTGCCAGTGTGAGCCGGAGGGCTTAGTGGATAATCACCCCGGCCCGCCGGCTAAAATTGGAGGTCGCGCGCTGCTGCGGACTCGGAGTGGCAGTGGCGGTCGGCGAAGCTGCCGTTGCCGTGGCAGTTGGCGCCGGGGTAGCCGTCGCAGTCGGCGAGGGGGCCGGCGAAGAACTGCTACCGCTACACCCTGCGATTCCCATCGTCAGCGCAAGGAATCCCGCAGCTAGGAGCGTCTTCATCGCCAACTCAGGCCACCGCCGAGGGTTTGCAAATACCAACGCTTACGGGAGTGTCGGCCGGGCTGGTCGTCGTCTCACCCGAAAGCATCAGCTCCTGCCCTGCGGTGGTTGTCGCCGTGACGAAGTCATAGGTCAGCGTAAATGTGGTCGAGGTATTAGGCAGCGTTACCGTCGCGGTGAGCGTACCCAAGGTAGTCGCAGAGCCCGAAGTGCATTTTGCGTTGTCACCCGTCAGACTAATGTTAGTTGCTGTGTGTCCATTCTCATTAATTGAAACTATGCCGGTAATGTTGGAGTTGGCGTCGAAGCTGAGGAAGCCAACGATGGAACTCGGGTGGCCATCGGTGGGCTGTCCCTCCAGCGGAAAGTTTCCGGTAACCAATAGCGAACACTGGTAGTTAACAGGGCAGACCGTGGGGCTAGGCGACGACTGCCCCTGGGCAAGCCCGCCCGACAGCGGCACCAGAAGTGCCAAACACGCTAACGCACCCAGAAGCTTTTTCATCTTCCTTTAGTCCTTTTCTCCCGATTCCGCCGGAACCACAAAACCAGGCCGCCTTCTTTAGGGCAGCCATTGAAGCCTCCGCACGTTGCAGTCTGACCATAGCTGCCCAAAGATTGATTGTCAAAAGATTGATTGTCAAAGGTAGTCGGGGGATCTGCTGGAAATGATCCGGTGGCTCTGGGTTTGTTGACGCGGGCTTGGACGGGCGACGCTCCCAGCCTGGTTGTAGGTGGCGAAAGGTGATTCGATAACTAGGCCAGAAATGCCGGGCAGCGTGCTTAGGGACGGCGATCGAAGATGAACAGCGGCCCTTGGCCGCACCCGCGCTCGACCTCCACGACTCGCATCGCCCCCTGGCGTCGCATCGGGCGACAGCCGAACCCCGCTCGGGTCAGCGCCGCCCGTACCTGCTCGACATCATCGGCCAACAGCCACAAGGCGACCATCCCCTGCCTCGCTCCCGTCTCGGCGGCTATCAACCCAATCGCCGACTCGCCAATCGGCAGCAGCATCGGCTCACCATCGTGGCGCTGACCGGCCGCGCGTAGGCCAAAGTTGCGCTCATAGGTGGCCAGCGCCGGTTCCAGCCGCGCCACCGCTACGTCGATTCGTTCGATCGCCTTGAGCATGCTATCGCGGCGCGCTTAAGGATTAGGCTTGGGATGATAGACGAAATTTACCGCGACCGTCTGGTCGCCGCTGACCGTCACCGGTTGGCTTTGGGTACCCAGCTTTTCCTGCCATACGGTGAGCTTGTAGTTGCCCGGGGGCACATCTTTGATGGTGAAACGACCGTCGGCGCCAGTGCGGGCGAAATACGGGTTGCCGAAGACGTACCACCAACCTTCCATCCAGTCGTGCGCGTCGCAGGTGACCTTGATCAGTTCGGGATGATCGACGGTTATCTGTAACTCTTTCTTAAAGCCGGGCTGGGCGTAGTTAACCGGTGAATTGAGGCTGGAATAGGTATGGATATTGTGCAGGATGCCGTCGGAATTAAGCACGTCCACCGTGCTGCCGGCGGGAAAAGCGAGCACGCGGGGAATGTACTGGCAGCCCTTTTGGTCCATCGTGACCACGCGCGGCTTAGCGGGCGCGCCCTGGGCAATATTGCTGATAAATACTACCGCATTGGCGATCCCGCCGTCGCTAGCGACCTTCAGACTATTATCAAAATGGGGTTGGGCCGCGCAGACGTCCTTGTCCTTGGTGACCGCGACGCGCTTGGGCTTGGGGGGCGCGCCAGCATAGCTGACCTGGCCGGTAATCGTCGCCCCGTTGGGGACCGCAACTGCCCGGTATGGAGCGCAATCGGCACGCGCGGCAAGAAAGCCGGTAAGCAGCACCGTCATCAGTACAATGGGAGTGGTTCTCATGCCAGCCTCGAATTGAGCAGGCGGGAGCTGACCAGCCGGTCGGAGCGAACTCCCGAACCAATAGGGCAAAACGCGCAGGCGGACCCGCAGGCCGGTTCAGGCCGGTTTGCGCGCCACCATCGTGGTGTGCAGCAAGCTTGCCTTTTCGCGCCGCTCCACCGTCATGGGGACGCCGTCAATCAGGTCCCCGAACCGCAGCTTGGTGGTCCATCCCAGATGCTTGGTAACCGGATTGGCAATCGCCACCAAAAAGCCTAGCACCGGTTTTTCGCTGCGAAAATGGTTGATTACCACGATCCGGCCCGCCGGCTTGCACACCCGGTGCATCTCGCGCATCGCCTGGCGCGGGTCGGGCACCACGGTCACCACATGAAAGGCGCAGACCACATCGAAACTGTCATCGGGCATCGGCAAATGGCTACCGTCACCCGGCATCAACTCGACGTGGGCCCAGCTATTTTCGCGGGCCTTGGCACGAGCATGCTCGAGCATATCCGGGGAGGGGTCGATACCGACCACATGGACGTAAGGTGGGTAGGCATCGAGGGAAATTCCGGTGCCCACGCCGACCTCCAGGACGCGCTGGCCGGGGCGCAAGTTGAGGGATTCGATCACTTGATGCTCGGCGTCGACAAAAGCGCGGCCAAAGAAGCGGTCATAAAGAAACGCAAAATCTGAATATACCCGGCTTTCGTGCGGTTCGCCCATAACGCGTGGTTTCCCGGTTGAGCTGCAGCCGCCAAAGCCTAGGCTGCGACGTTAAGTCCCTTGAGTTGGCGCTTGAAAGACAGGATGTCGCGCTTGCGAAAGCGCCACTGGCGCCCTTTTTTGAAGGCCGGCAAGGCCTGGCGACGAGCCAACTCGTTGACCGTATCGGGGCTCAAGTCCAGCAGGAAGGCCACTTCTCTGGAATTGAGCAGCAGGTCTTCTTTATCGGCTATCATCGTCGGACTCATGAAAGCTGGAACGCAAACCCTATCGGTCGGATTCGAGCCACCACAAACGGACTTTTTTTAGTACGTCAGAACCCACCGAGTCAAGCTCGGCATCGTCCGGCCGCAATCGCCTCCCACAGTTACGCTGCCCGCCGCATCAAACGCTGATGCGGACCAGGCGGCGCGATGCGATCAAGTAATCATACCAAATGCGGGTTATGACCACGCAGGAAAATAGCCCGGTCAGCACTCCCACACACAGCGTAATAGCGAAGCCTTTGACCGGGCCGGTCCCAAATTGGAACAGGATCAAGCCTGCCACGAAGGTTGAAATGTTGGAATCGTGGATGGCCGACCAGGCGCGTTCGTAGCCGATTCGCACGGCGTCGCGCGGGGTCTTGCCGTTGCGCAGCTCCTCGCGCATACGCTCGTTTATCAGCACATTGGCGTCAACCGACATGCCCAGGGTCAGCACAACTCCGGCGATTCCGGGCAGCGTCAGCGTGGCCTGCATCGCCGCCATCACGCAGACCAGCAGCATGATATTGAGCATCAGGCCGAAATCGGCGAGTAAACCAGCCTTATCGTAGTACAGCGCCATGAAGATCAGGACCGCCAGCGCGCCGACCACGAAGGACAGCTCGCCTTGGCGAATTGAATCGCGCCCCAGGGAGGGGCCCACGGTGCGCTCTTCGACAATCTCCACCGGGGCGGGCAGCGCGCCCGAGCGCAGCACGATCGCCAGGTCATGGGCTTCGTCGAGCGAGAACTGCCCAGTAATCTGGACGTGACCGCCGGCAATGCGCTCCTTGATTACGGGCGCGGAATAGACCGTATTGTCCAGGATAATCGCCAGGCGTCGGCCGACGTTGTCAGCCGTCAAGGAGTCGAAGATACGCGCCCCGCGACCATCGAGGTCAACCGCCACATAAGGGCCCTCCAGCCGAGTTCCCGGCCGCACCCGGGCGTCGGTCACCACGTCACCGGTCATCTCAGTCTGCGACTGGACCAAATAGGGCTGGCGACCGCCCTGATCGGCCGGCCCATAGAGGATCTGGTCGCCGGGTGGCGGGCCGTTCTTGAGCGCGTCTTCCACGCTGTGGCTGTCATCAACCAGCTTGAACTCCAGTACCGCGGTCTTGCCGATCAGTTCTTTGGCCCGCTCGGGATCCTGGATTCCCGGCAATTGGACCAGGATTTCATTATTGCCTTCGCGCGCCACCGTGGTTTCACGCACCCCCAACTGGTCGATGCGGTTGCGGATGGTCTCCAAGGCCTGATCCATCGCGCTGGAGCGAATGTTCTGCTCCTCTTCGGGTCTGAACCGCATGCTGAAAGCCGGGCCGCTCTGAGTGCTGGCCGACTGCACCAGCATGTCGCCATAGCTTTTGGCGACCAAGTCTTCAAACGAACTGCGGTCCTGAACCGAGGCGAGCTTAACCAGCACGCTGTCGTCAGGTTGCACGGCGATATCGCTATAAGCGATCTTATTTTCCTTGAGCTCGCGCTTTAAATCTTCCGCCCGCCTGCTCAGCGAAGTCTTCACCGCATCATCCAACTTCACTTCCAAAAGCAGATGAGTGCCGCCCTGAAGGTCCAGTCCAAGCTGAATCCTGGGCGTGGGCAGCCAGCTCTTCCACCAATCGGGCAGGTTGGGGTTGATGCTGGGAACCAGAATCAACAAGCTCACCACCACCAGGACCACGGTCAAATAAATCTGAGTGAGGGGGCGACCTCCAGTCAAAAACAGATAGAGAATAGCCGCACCCAGCGCCAAGAGAATGAGAATTGGCGCGAAATTTTGGTTTTCCAAGCTTAGCCCCTCTTAGAAAAGATACGCGTGCTGGCAACCAACTGCCCTGCCCGCGACTAACTTGCACACTCGGAGCGCTGTGCGGTCGTCCGAAAGCTTGGTGAGGTTTACCACGCCCTTCACAGTCCTTTCATCCCCCTGGTCTGGCTCGGGCTGACAAACGAGTGGCCGCCGTACGAGATGACACGCCACTAGCTCACCGCCTTGGTGCTCTTGCCGTAGGCCGACAGGCCGGCGATTTGCGAGCGCTCTACCCGGACCTGAACCCCCTTGGCGATCTCCAGGGTGGCAACCTTATCGGACAACTCGACAATTCGGCCAAGCAAACCGCCGGTAGTAACGACCTCGTCGTTACGTTTGAGGCCGGCCAGCAGCTTGGAATGCTCGGCCGCCTTCTTGGTCTGCGGCCGGATCAGGAGAAAATAAAAAATCGCGAACAAAAAGACCAGCGGGATGACGGTGGTGTAGAGCACCTGCTGGGTTCCGCCGCTTTGCCCCGCGCTGTTCTGGGCATATGCAATTCCCTCGAAAAACATTAGCTTGCCTGGTCCACTTCCTCTCGCATGGCGCGCTCGAAGCTGGCGCGCATGCGACCATAGGTTCCCGATGCGATAGCAGCTTGCGCCTGCGACATCAAGTTTGCGTAAAAATACAGATTGTGTTCGGTCAAAGCCCGCGCCGCAAGGATCTCACCCGACTGATAAAGATGACGCAAGTAGGCTCGTGTATAGCTGCGACAAGTCCGGCATCCGCAAGCTTCATCCAGGGGCCGGCGGTCGCGCGCATGGCGGGCCTGCTTAATCGAGATCCGGCCAGCGGAGGTAAAGGCACTACCGTTGCGAGCGTTGCGGGTGGGCATCACGCAGTCGAATAAATCATAACCCATCCCAACTGCCGCCAACAGATCCTCCGGCGTACCCACGCCCATCAGATAGCGGGGCCGCGCGGCGGGCAAGTGCGCGGCCGTTAGCGCCGCCATCTCCAGCATCAGCGCCTTGGGCTCGCCCACCGATAAACCGCCTGTCGCGTAACCGTCGAAAGGCAACGCGGTTATTTGCTCCGCGCTGAGGCGGCGCAGGTCGGCATAAAATCCGCCCTGGACGATACCAAACAGCGCCGGCCCGGCCTCGGCGCGCACCGCCAGCGCGCGCGCGGCCCAGCGCGTGGTCAATTCAAGCGAGGTCCGGGTCTCGGTCCGCGCCGCGGGATAGCGCAAACATTCATCCAGCGCCATCATGATATCCACGCCTAACCGCTGCTGAATTGCCACCGCGCTTTCAGGGGTAAGCATCATCGCGTGCCCGTCCAGATGGGAGCGAAAGCGCACACCCTGCTCTTCGATGCGCCGGATGGGCGCCAAGCTCATAGCCTGAAAGCCGCCCGAATCGGTCAGCACCGCCCCCGACCAGCCCATGAAGCGATGGACGCCGCCCAGCTGCCCGATCAGCTCGGCGCCCGGGCGCAAAGCCAAATGGTAGGCATTGGATAGAATCAGCCGGTAGCCCAGCTCCCACAGCTCCCCCGGCGCCATCGCCTTGACCGCGCCGTAAGTGCCCACCGGCATGAAGGCGGGAGTATCGATCGAGCCGTGAGCGGTAGTGATGCGGCCGCGCCGGGCGGCGCCGTCTTGGCATAGCGCCTGGAATTGCAAGCGGTCGGCCATCAAAGGATCAGCATCGCATCACCGTAGCTGAGCAGGCGGTAACGATGGCGGATCGCCTGGTGATAGGCATCGAGCACAGGCGTGCGACCCGCGAACGCCATCACCATCGCAAGCACGGTACTGCGCGGCATGTGAAAGTTGGTGATCATCCCCTCCACCAGCTTAAAGCGGAAGCCGGGATAGATGAATAGCCCGGTGTAACCCTCCAGATCGCCGGTGATGGCGTAGGATTCCAGCGCCCGCACCGAGCTGGTCCCCACCGCAATCACGCGTCCGCCGACGCGCCGGGCATGGGCCAGGCTTTGCGCCGCCTGGGGCGGAATCGAGTAAAACTCCGCCTCCATCCCATGTTGCTCTACCTCCTGGGCTCGCAAAGGCACGAAGGTTCCCGGTCCGATGTGCAAGGTCAGACAGGCGACCGCGCATCCTTGCGCGCGCAGCAAGTCGAGCAGCTCCGGGGTGAAGTGCAGGCCGGCGGTAGGGGCCGCGACGGCACCCTGATGGGCGGCATAAACGGTTTGGTACTCCGCGCTATCGCGCCCGGAGACCTCGCGCTTGATGTAGTGGGGCAGCGCCAAGCGTCCGGCCTGGGCGATGAGCTCTTCAATGGCTTGCGCGGAGTCGCTGGTGACCACGACGCGGCCTGGACGCGGACAAGCGACCACCCTCAGCCGCCCACCGCCTTCAAGCGCCAAGCTGCTGCCGGCCGCGGCCGGGCGATGACCCCGAATCAAGGCTAACCATCCGCCGGGCGGATCGGTCACCGGCCGCACCAGCAACAACTCAACGCGACCACCGCTGGGCTTGCGCGCCGCCAAGCGAGCGGGAAAGACGCGGGTGTCGTTGAGCACCAGCAGGTCGCCCTCGCGCAAATAGCGGCCCAACTTATAGAAGCGCGAATGCTCCAGCGCACCCGAGCGGCGCTGCAAGACCAGCATCCGGGCACTATCGCGCCGCGGCAGCGGTTCCTGAGCAATCAGCTCAGGCGGAAGCTCATAATCCAGTTCGCTAAGTCGCATCCCCCAAACCACCGATCGGCGGGTGCGGCCGGCGCCCGGGCCAGGGATGACCCAGATGCCGGCTCAAGCAATGGCCAGAATGACCTTGCCGAAATGGTCTCCCTCCAAGCGCCGATGCGCCTGGGCGACCTCGCTCAGCGGCAACACGCTGTCGATTGGTGGACGCAGCGCCCCGCGCTCCAAAGCGGCACCAAATTGACTTAGGAACTCGCGCACGATGCGGGCCTTGTCAGCCGGCGTGCGCGCACGCAAGGTCGAGCCGATGATCGACAAGCGCTTCATCTGCACCACGCGCAGATCGATCTCGGCCTGCGCTCCGGCCTGGGTCGCCACCAGCACCAGCCGTCCGTCGGTGACCAGGACCTCCAGATTCTGCGCCAGGTAGGGTGCGCCGACGATATCCATCACGACTTCGACCCCGCGGCCGTTGGTGGCAGCCTTGACCTTGGGCGCGAACGGGCCGTCCTTGTAGTTGATCGCAACGTCAGCTCCCAGACGCAGGCAGCGCTCGCATTTGTCGGCGCTGCCGGCGGTCACGATCGAGTGGGCGCCAGCCTCGCGCAGCAACTGGATAGCGGCGGTGCCCACCCCGCTGCCACCGCCGTGAACCAGCACGGTCTGTCCAGCGGCGACGCGGCCCAATAAAAACAGCTCGAGGTAGGCAGTCAGGTACACTTCGGGAAAACCCGCGGCTTCAACGTCGCTCAGCGCTGCGGGAACGTGGATAGCCGAGCCATGATGGACGGTGGCCAACTCGGCGTAACCGCCACCCGCCAGCAGCGCCATCGCGCGCTCGCCAACCCGCCAGCCGCTTACCTCCGCGCCCACCGCGATCACTTCGCCGGCGCACTCCAGCCCCAAGATCGGCGTGGTTCCAGGCGGTGGGTCGTAGCGTCCCATCCGCTGGCCGATATCGGCCCGGTTGAGTCCCGCCGCGGCGACCTTGATCAGGAGCTCCTGCGGCCCAGGCTGGGGCGCGGGCTGTTGGCTGACACGCAAGACCGAAGCATCGCCGGCAACAGGCGCTACTACCGCTTTCATCGCAGGCTCCCTTTACATCAACAGGCTGGGCGGATTTTCCAAAAAACGCTTGACTTCCAATAAAAAGCGGCCGGCCACCACCCCGTCGATAATGCGATGGTCGCACGACAGCGTCATCATCATGGTCGTGCCAACCACCACCTGACCGTTGCGCAGCACCGGCCGCTCCTTGATCGCCGCCACCGCCAGAATCGCAGCCTGAGGCGGGTTGATCACAGCGACGAAGTGCTCGATGCCCAACATCCCCATGTTGGAGATGGTGAAAGTGCCGCCGGAGAGATCCTCGGCGGTGAAACCGCCCTGTTGTGCCTTGGCCGCTAGACCGTGCGCCAGGCGCGCTATCTCCGGCAGGCTAAGCCGCTGGCAATCCTTGATAATCGGGACGATCAGCCCTTCTTCTACGGCGACTGCGACTCCGATGTTGACGGAGGGATGAATCTTGATCGACCCTTCGCTGAAGCTGCTGTTGATATGCGGATGACGCGTCAGCGCCAGCGCACAGGCCTTGATCACGATGTCGTTGTAGGTGATCGACTGGTCGAACAGCTTGGTTGATTCCAATGACTTCTTGAGCCGCACCGCTTCTTCCATATCCACTTCCACGGTTACGTAGTAGTGGGGAATCTCCTGCTTGGAAGCGGTCAGCCGCTGCGCAATCGCGCGGCGCATCCGGCTGTTGGCCTGATAGGTCCCCGGCACGCGCTCGAAGGTCGGTATTCCGGGCGCCACATTGCGCGCGGCCTCGCGCATTACCACCGCTTGCTCCGCGCCGGCGCCGCCCGCGCCCGCCGGTATCGCGCTATCAGCCGCGGCGGCGGTCTCACCCGCGCCCTTGGCGCGCGCGGTCGCCGCCCGCGCCCGCACGACGCTATCAACGTCACGTTTGGTGATCCGACCTTCCACCCCGCTACCGCGGATCGAGCTTAAGTCGATCCCCGCCTCTTCCGCCGCCCGGCGCGCAAGCGGAGTTACTCGAATACGCCCCGGATTGTTGTCAGCCCAGATGGCGCGCGGCTCGCGCGCCACCGGCATGGGCGTCGCTTCCGCCGCCGGCGCCGGAGCTTCTACCATGATGGGCGCGTCGGAGCGCTGCTCGTCGGTGGCGCTCAAAAACGATTCCGGATCGGTTGCCTCGACCTCGGGTGTCTCGGTCGATGCCGTCCGCGTGCCACGCGCCTCGCCGGCATTGGAATGGGCAAGAGTCAAACGCGGGCTGCTCCCGATTGCGCGGGGTTTATCTTTGGCCTGAGCACTTGGCGTAATGGGCTGCCTTTCCTCGACCACTTCGACAACTTCGGGCTCTTGCGCTGGCGGCGCCTGTGAAGCCGCGGTGGGGGAAGGAGCCTGGGCTTCGCCGGGAGCGCCGAGCAGGGCGATAACCGCGCCCACCGGCGCGCTCTGTCCCTCGGCCAGCCGCAGCTCCTGCAGCACGCCGGCCTCGAACGCCTCCAGCACCATGTCGGCCTTGTCGGTTTCCACCTCCGCCAGCGGCTCGCCCGGCCGCACCTGGTCGCCCGGCCGT
>Ga0070737_10000965_pt1 | contig 47901 bp, 46 predicted proteins | sample Coa_R1_10_FD_66438 | JGI IMG/M metagenome (GOLD analysis project Ga0070737, IMG submission 66438) | Surface soil microbial communities from Centralia Pennsylvania, which are recovering from an underground coalmine fire - Coalmine... | ecosystem: Environmental > Terrestrial > Soil > Unclassified... | reverse complement strand
CCGCTCGCGCTCGGGGAGGATCTCCGGCAGACGCTGCTCGCGTTCAATCGCGCCAAGACTCCCGCCGACCGTCTGAAGGCGCTCACCCACCTGCGCCTGGGAGGCCTGATGCCTGAGATCCCGCGGAACGCCGAGCCCCGCACCGGGCTGTCGATGGGCGAGCACGCCGCGCTCATGGCCGAGCAGTGGGGGATCGGCCGCGAGGAGCAGGACGAGCTCGCGGTGCAGAGCCACCACAAGCTCGCGGCCGCGTACGAGAGCGGCTGGATGGACGACCTCGTCGTCCCGTTCCTCGGTCTCGAGCGCGACCAGAACCTGCGCCCGGACACGAGCCTCGAGAAGCTCGCCACGCTGAAGCCCGTGTTCGGCGGTCCGGAGGGAACGATGACCGCAGGGAACTCGACGCCGCTCTCCGACGGCGCCTCGGCGGTGCTGCTCGCCTCCGAGGAGTGGGCACATGCCCACGACCTCCCGGTGCTCGCGTACTTCGTGACCGCGCGCACAGCCGCCGTCGACCACGTCCACAAGCGCGAGGGGCTGCTGATGGCGCCCGCCTACGCAATGCCGCCGATGCTGGAGCGGGCCGGCCTCACGCTGCAGGGCTTCGACTACTACGAGATTCACGAGGCGTTCGCCGCCCAGGTCCTGTGCACGCTCAAAGCGTGGGAGGACCCGGCGTTCTGCGCCGAGCGGCTCGGCCGCGCGGAGCCGCTCGGCGCGATCGACCGCGACAAGCTCAACGTCCACGGCGGCTCGCTCGGCGCCGGGCACCCGTTCGGGGCGACCGGCGGGCGCATCGTCGCGACGCTCGCCAAGGCCCTCTCGGAGGCCGATGGCCCGGCGCGGGGCCTGATCTCGATCTGCGCCGCGGGCGGTCTCGGCGTCACCGCGATCCTGGAGGGCCCGAACCATGCCTGACCGCTACCAGCAGCTCGTCAACACCCCGGTCGGCCGGCTCATCGCCGGCCAGGTCGGGCTGCCCGCGCCGCCGATGCTGGAGCGCCACCGCCCCGGCCGGCCCGTGATCGAGGGCACGGTGCTGCTCGGCGCGCCGGCGCCCGACCCCGAGCGGCCACCCCGGCTCGCCGCCGCGGCGCGGGCCGCGCTCGACATCATCGGCGCGTCGCTCATGCGGACCGGGGATCCGGCGCTGGCGGATGCGGGCGCGCCGCTGTTCGACCCGGACGACCCGCCGCCGGCGCAGCGCTTCAAGGGGCTCGTGCTCGACGCGAGCGGCCTGCGCTCCGCCGAGCAGCTCGTCGCCGCCTACGCGTTCTTCCACGCGACCGCCCGCCGCGTGGAGGCGTGCGGCCGGATCGTCGTGCTCGGCACGCCGCCGGCCGCCGCGCCGGAGCCCGAGGAGGCGGTCGCCCAGCGGGCGCTCGAGGGGCTCGTGCGCTCGCTCGGCAAGGAGGCGCGGCGCGGCGCGACCGCGCAGCTCGTGTACGTCGCCCCGGGCGCCGAGGACCAGCTGGACTCGCCGCTTCGCTTCCTGCTCTCGCCGCGCTCGGCGTACGTCTCCGGCCAGGTCGTCCGCGTCGGCAGGCGCGTCGGCGCGAAGGCCGATGCGACCGGGCTCGACTGGGGGACTCCGCTCCAGGGCAAGGTGGCGCTCGTCACCGGCGCCGCGCGCGGGATCGGCGCCGCGATCGCCGAGGTGCTGAGTCGCGAGGGCGCCCACGTCGTCGGGCTCGACGTCGAGCCGATGGCCGACGACCTCGCGGCCGTCGCCGGCGCGATCGGCGGCAGCTCGCTGACCGCCGACGTGACCGCGCCGGACGCCCCCGCGCGGATCGCGGAGCACCTGCTCGCCGAGCACGGTGGCGTCGACGTCGTCGTCCACAACGCCGGCGTCACCCGCGACAAGACGATCGGCAGGATGACCGAGGCGCAGTGGGCGACGGTGCTCGGCATCAACCTGATCGCGCCGCAGAGGATCACCGCCGAGCTCCTGGAGCGCGACGCGCTGCGCCGCGGCGGGCGCGTCGTGTGTCTGTCCTCGATGAACGGGATCGCAGGCGCGGCGGGACAGACGAACTACGCGGCGTCGAAGGCGGGGCTGATCGGCTTCGTCGAGGCGCAGGCGCCGGCGCTCGCCAAGCGGGGGATCACGATCAACGCGGTCGCGCCGGGGTTCATCGAGACGCCGATGACCGCGGCGATGCCGTTCGGACCGCGCGAGGCCGGCCGGCGGATGAACAGCCTCTCCCAGGGCGGGCTGCCGGTCGACGTCGCCGAGACGATCGCGTGGCTCGCGTGGCCGGCCTCGGCGGGCGTCACCGGCAACGTCGTCCGCGTCTGCGGCCAGTCGCTCATCGGGGCGTAGGCATGGACGCGTCCGGGTGCGGCGGAGCGGGAGGTTAGGCGTGGCCGCCGACGAGCAGATCCTGCGTCGCGCGCCGTCGATGACGCGCCTGTTCGCCCGCGCCGGGCTGGCCGCGTTGCCGGGCGCCTCGGCGCTGCCGCTCGCCGGCGGCGGAGGCGGCTCGGTCCCCGAGCGCGCGCTCGTGCTGTCCGCGCAGCGCGTCGACCGCGACCGCCTCGCCGCGTATGACCGGGTGTGCGGGTTCGATCTCTCCGACGTGCTGCCGCCGACGTATCCGCACATGCTCGCGTTCCCGCTGCAGCTCGCGCTCATGACGAGCGGCTCGTTCCCGGTGCCGGCGATCGGCCTCGTCCACATCGCGAACCGCATCGACCAGCGCCGTCCGATCCTCGCGAGCGAGCGGCTGTCGCTGCGGGTGGCCGCCACGGCGCTCGAGCCCCACCCGCGCGGGCGCCAATTCACGCTGCGCAGCGAGGCGTGGGTGGGGGCCGAGAAGGTGTGGGCGGAGGAGTCGGTCCATCTCGCCCGCGGCCGGGGCGACGAGGGTGCCCCGACTCCGGACGCGCCGCCGGACAGCTCGGGACTCGCGCAGGCGGCGGTCTGGCGTCTGCCCGGCGACCTCGGCCGACGCTACGGGGCGGTGTCGGGAGACCTCAACCCGATCCACGTCCACCCGCTCACCGCGCGGTTGCTCGGGTTCCCGAGCGCCATTGCGCACGGAATGTGGACGAAGGCGCGCTGCCTGGCCCAGCTCGGCCGTGAGCTGCCGGGCGGGTTCACGGTGCAGGTCGCGTTCCGCAAGCCGATCCTGCTGCCGGCGAGGGTCGTCTACGCCGAGGGCCGTCCCGGTCCAGACGCCGGCGGTCCCGCGGACGGGCCGCTCGCGTTCGGGGTGCGGGACGCGCGCACCGGCGCGGTCCATCTCGACGGCCTGCTCACGCCCGCATAGAGCCCGCCGGGATATGCGGCGCGCGATTGCACCCGCGCCTGGGATGAGATCGCTCACGTCCGCGGGCTGCGCGGCGCGGGGCCCCGTCCGTCTCGTGTCCCGTTTGGACAGTTCGTTTGCAGTCGAGGCACCCCTGGCGGCGCCTGGCGGCGTCCTCGGATCCTCATGGGGCGATGCCACACCACGGATCCTGCGTCCTGGCCAGGGACCCCCCAGCGGCACCTCTTGGTGCCAACGAACCAACCAAACTCGACACTCGGTCGGCCGGCCGCAGCCACGGCGGCGAGCCGTTCAGTCGCCGCCGCGCAGCCAGGGGGCGAGCGCGATCACCACGATCCCGACCGCCGCGCACAGCCACAGCGAGTCGTGGAGCCCGCTCACCAGCCCGCCGGCGGCGAGCGAGCCGCACACCGCGACACCGATCACCGAGCCGCTCTGACGGGCGCTGTTGAGCGTGCCCGCGGCGACGCCGGCTCGGCTCGGCTCGACCGATCCGAGCAGCGCTGCGGTGATGATGGGGACGATCAGGCCGAGCCCGCCGCCGATCGCCACGAGCTGCGCGACGAGCGCCGAATACGACGTGTGAGCGTCCGCGCCGAGCAGCCCGAGTGAGCCGCCCGCCAGGGAGAGCGCGCCGAGCACCACGAGCGGCCGGGCCGCCCGGCCCGAGCTGTGCCGCCCGCTCACGATGTTGACCGCGAACACGACCGCGGTCATCGGCGCGAACGCGAGGCCGGCGCGCAGCGGCGACATGCCCTGGGCACGCTGGAAGAACAGGCTGAGCACGAACATCAGGCCGTAGAACGCGATGTTGATGATCACGCCGATGAGCGCCGCGCTGCGAAACGTCGGGATCGCGAACAGGGCCGGCGGCAGCATCGGTTCGGAGCGCCGGCGTTCGATGAGCACGAACCCGGCGGCCGCGACGGCGGCGAGGGCGAAGCCTGCGAGCACCGGGCCGCTGCTCTCGCCCCGGACTCCTCCCTCGATCAGCGACCCCGCGAGCGCCGCGAGCGCGACGATCGCGGCAAGCTGGCCCGGCAGGTCGATCGAGCGCGCCCCGGAGCGCGGCGTCTCCTCGGCGCAGCGCAGCGTGAGCGCGATCCCGAGCAGGCCGAGTGGGAGGTTGATGACGAAGATCGCGCGCCAGCCGAGCGCGGCGATCAGCGCGCCGCCGACGAGCGGGCCGCCCGACAGGGCGAGGCTCGCGCCCGCAGCCCACAGGCCGATCGCGCGTCCGCGGCGGTCCGGCTCAGGATGGGCGTGGCGCAGCAGCGTGAGCGAGCAGGGCACGAGGATCGCGGCGCCGACCCCCTGGACGGCGCGGGCGGCGATCAGCGCTCCGACCCCCGGGGCGGCCCCGCAGGCCATCGAGGCAAGCGTGAACAGCGTGAAGCCGACGACGTAGACGCGCCGCGCGCCCGCGCGGTCGCCGAGCGCCCCGCACGTGAGGATGAGCGCGGCGAACGTGATCGTGTAGGCGCCGACGACCCACTGCAGCGCGCTCACGCCGCCGCCGAGGGCCCGCGCGATCGGCCGGATCGCGACGTTGACGACGCTCACGTCGAGTTGGACGACGGCGAACCCGAGGCTGGTGGCGGCGACGAGGCCGCGGTCGAGGCGTCGGCTGCCGGCGGTGACGGTCATCGGCCGCGAACGTAGGCGGGGAACGCTTCGACGCCGCTCGAAATGTCTCGGCGGTACCGTGACGACATGGCGCGACGCGGCGATGCGGATCTCTCGGCGGTGGCCCGGCTCCTCGCCGACCCGGGGCGCTGCCGGATGCTGCTCGCGCTTGACGACGGCCGCGCGCTGCCCGCGAGCCGGCTCGCCGCCGAGGCGGGTGTGTCGGCCGCGACCGCGAGCTCGCACCTCGGAAGGCTCGTCGACGCGGGCCTGCTCACCGTCGAGCCGCACGGCCGCCACCGCTACTACCGGCTCGCGGGGCCCGAGGTCGGGCGATTGATCGAGACGATGGGGGCGCTCGCGCCGGCCGCCGAGATCCGCTCGCTGCGCGAGGACACCCGAGCGCGCGCGCTGCGCGAGGCGCGCACCTGCTACGACCACATCGCCGGGCGGCTCGGCGTCGCGATCATGCAGAGCCTCCTGCGCCGGGGTCACATCGTGGGCGGCGACGGGCTCTTTCATCACGGGCGCCCCGGCTCGGACCGACTCTCGGCGCCCGGGCGCGAGGTCGACTACGAGCTCACGCCCGCGGGCGCGCAGTTCCTCGACCGCTTCGGGGTGAGCATCCCTCCGCGCCGGCCCGTCGTGCGCTACTGCGTCGACTGGTCCGAGCAGGCCCACCACCTCGCCGGCGGCGTCGGGCGCGGGCTGCTCGACCGGATGCTCGAGCTCGGCTGGGTCGCCCGCCGCGACGACGGCCGCGCGCTCGATGTCTCCGAGGCCGGGTGGACCGGGCTCGCCGAGCGCTTCGCGATCGGACCCGCCTGCGAGCTGAGAGCCGCCTGACGCGTTTCGGCGGTAGGGTGCCGCTCGAGATGAGCGTGACAGATCGCTTCCGCGCCCTGCACGAGACCGACGAGCTGTTCCTCATGCCGAACGCCTGGGACGTCGGCTCCGCTCGGCTCCTCGAGCATCTCGGGTTCCGGGCGATCGCGACGACGAGCAGCGGCTCGGCGGCCGCCCGCGGACGGCTCGACGGCGAGCTCGACCGTGAGGCCGCCGTCGGCCACGGCGCCGAGCTCGCGGCCGCGGTGGAGGTCCCGGTCTCGGCGGATCTGGAGAACTGCTTCGCCGACCCGGCCGACGGGGTCGCGGAGACGATCGCCGCCGCGGCCGCGACCGGCCTGGCAGGCGCGTCGGTCGAGGACTGGAGTGGCAGCACGATCTACGAACGGGAGCATGCCGCCGAGCGTGTGCGCGCCGCGGTCGAGGGCGCCGCCGGGCGGCTCGTGATCACCGCGCGCGCCGAGAACCTCATCCACGACCGCGACGACCTCGACGACACGATCGCCCGGCTGCAGGCATTCGCCGCCGCGGGCGCCGACGTGCTGTTCGCCCCCGGGCTGCGGAGCGCCGAGCAGATCCGCGCGGTGCTCTCGAGCGTCGAGGCCCCGCTGAGCGTGCTCGTCGTCCCGGGCGTTCCGCCCGTCTCCGAGCTCGCCGAGCTCGGCGTGCGGCGCGTCTCGATCGGCGGTGCGTTCGCGTTCGCCGCCTACGGTGCGCTCGTGCGCGCCGCGCGGGAGCTGCTCGACCCCGGAACGTACGGCTATGGGGAGCTCGCCGCGCTCGGACGCGACACGATCGCCGCCGCGTTCGGGTGACCCGAGCGCCTCGCGCCACACCGCCGGCGTGCGTCGGTGCCGTCTAACCTGAGGCCGGCATGACGACGTTTGCCGATCTGGGCCTCGAGCCCGCCCTGCTCGACGCCCTCAGGGACGTCGGCTATGAGTCCCCCAGCCCGATCCAGGAGCAGGCGATCCCGCCGCTCCTCGAAGGTCTCGACGTCATCGGCCAAGCACAGACCGGGTCGGGCAAGACCGCCGCGTTCGGGCTGCCGCTGCTCCAGTACGTCGACCCCGAGGACGACGATGTGCAGGGGCTCGTGCTCACGCCGACGCGCGAGCTCTGCATCCAGGTCACGCAGGCGCTGCGGGCCTACGGCCGGGCGAAGGGCGTCGACGTGGTCGCCGTCTTCGGAGGCGCCCCGATCCGCAGCCAGCAGTCGCAGCTGCGCGCGGGCGGGCATGTCGTCGTCGGGACCGTCGGGCGGGTCAAGGATCTGATCAGCCGGCACTCGCTGATGCTCCACGCCTGCCGGTTCGTCGTGCTCGACGAGGCCGACGAGATGCTCGACCTCGGGTTTCTGGAGGACGTCGAGCGGATCCTCGCCCTCACCCCGTCGAGCCGCCAGACGGCGCTGTTCAGCGCGACGATGCCGCCGGCGATCCGGCGCCTCGCCGACCAGTACCTGTACGCCCCGGTGACGGTGAGGGTCAAGGCGGACACGCTCACGGTCGACACCGTGGAGCAGTTCGCGCTCGAGGTCGCGCCGAAGGACAAGACCGAGGCGCTCATCACCGTGCTCGAGGCCGAGCGCCCCGACCAGGCGATCGTGTTCGTGCGCACGAAGATCCGCGCCGACCAGCTGTTCCGCACCCTGCGCGACCGGGGCATGAACGTGCGCGCGCTCCACGGCGACATGACGCAGGGCGCCCGTGACGGCGTGATGATCGCGTTCAAGGGCGGGCATGTGCCGCTGCTCGTCGCCACCGACGTCGCCGCGCGCGGGCTGGACATCTCCGGCATCTCGCACGTCATCAACTACGACGTGCCGACCTCGCCCGACGTGTACGTGCACCGGATCGGCCGCACCGGACGCGTCGGGCGCTCGGGCCGCGCGATCACGTTCTACGAGAGGCGCCAGGTGCGCGACGTGCAGGCGATCGAGAACCACGCCGGGGTCAAGCTCTCGCCGTGGGTCAAGGACGCGCACGTCGCCCCGACCGCGCCGGCGGCCCGTCCGCGCCGCCACTCCAAGCCCCACGACGCCGAGCGCGCCGTCGACGGCGGTCCGCGCCGCACCGTGTTCGTCTCCGGCGGGCGCGCCGCGGGCCTCGAGCCGTCGGACATCATCCACGCGATCACCGCCACCGGCCTCGACGGGGAGGCGGTGCGCAACGTGCGCCTGCTCGAGCGGTTCGCGTTCGCCGAGGTGCCGCGCGACGCGGCCGAGCGCGTGGTCGAGCGGGCGGCCGGCACCCGCGTCCGGGGCCGCGAGCTCCGCTTCGAGCTCGCCAACAACTGACGGGCGCCGCCGCGCGCGGCGGAGTCTCCGGCGCCCGGCCGGCGCCCCGCGCGTTCGGGCGCCCCGCGCGTTCGGGCGCGCCGCGCCGGGCGCTGCACGAAACCGTGCACGCGCGTCAACTCGGCGTCAGGCGGGGAGCGGATGCCCGCGACTTCCGCCCGCGACGGGGGTTGCAGGATTCGTGACCGGCCGCCGACCGCGGCCGGCGATGTCCGGCCCGTCTCCCCGCGGGCACCCAACCAGTGGAGGTCCTCATCGTGACACTTCGATCGCTGACCGGCCGTCGACCGTCCGCGTCGCTCGTCATCTCCTCGGCCGCGCTGTTCTTGTCGATGGGCGGCGTCGGCGTCGCCGCGACCGGGCTGATCGGTACCGACCAGATCCGCAACGACGCCGTGACCTACAAGAAGATCGCGCCGAACTCGGTCGGCCGGGTGCGGCTGGCCAACGGCGGCGTCGTCAACTCCAAGATCGCCCATGACGCGGTCTCCTACCAGGACATCCAGCCGAACTCGGTCGGCACGGTGCGCGCGAACATCAACCAGCTCCAGGCCCGCGTGCGCGGCAAGTGCGCCGCCGGCTCGGCGACCGGCTCGATCAGCAACAAGGGCGCGATGAGCTGCAATCCGACGGCGCCCGAGGAGTACGGCTCGAGCGCGACCGCCAAGCCGGTGGCGCTGAGCGGCACCGCCGCCACCACCGGCTCGGTCGCGCTCCCCACCGGCCCGACGTACCTCGGCTTCGCCAACACGACGCTCACCGCGACGAGCGGAAGCAACCCGGTCCCGGTCACGGTCAAGTGCACGTTCACCGTCGGCTCGACGACCGCGACCCAGGACGTGGTGTTGAACACCGACGGCACGAAGGGCGACACGACGACCGCGACGCTCCCGTCGCAGCTCGCCGGCGTGGCCGGCACCTCGACCGTCGCCTGCACCGCGTCGGTCCCGAGCGGCGACACGCTGCCGACGGTGACCGGCGTTTCGGCGATCAACGCGATCGCCACCGCCGCGAACAACTGAGCCGCGGGGTGCCGGGGCGGGGCCACGGATGGGCCCCGCCCCGCCCCGCCTGGGCTACTGTCGGGGCATGAGCACAGCCACCATGAACACGACCCTGGGCACGATCGAGCTTGAGCTGTTCGACTCCGATGCGCCCAGGACGGTCGAGAACTTCCGCACGCTCGCCGCCGACGGCTTCTACGACGGGCTCATCTTCCACCGGGTGATCCCCGCCTTCATGATTCAGGGCGGGTGTCCGAAGGGCACCGGCACGGGCGGCCCGGGCTACACGTTCGAGGATGAGATCAACGGCCACAAGGTGGTCCGCGGGGCGCTCGCGATGGCGAACGCCGGACCGAACACGAACGGCTCCCAGTTCTTCATCGTCACCACCGACTCCGCGCCGTGGCTCGACGGCAAGCACACGGTGTTCGGACAGGTGACCGCCGGAATGGACGCTGTCGACGCGATCGAGCGGGTGCCGACCGGCGCCGGCGACCGACCGGTCGACCCGCCCTCGATTGAGTCGATTCAGCTCGATCCGTCATGAGTGTCGAGTCCGCGGATGCCGCGCCGGCGGCGTCCGCGAGCGCGCCACCGACGGAGATCGCGGTCGAGAACCCGGCGACGGGCGAGCGGATCGGGACCGTGCCCGTGCTGGGGGCCGCGGAGCTGTCCGAGCTCGCCGCCCGGGCGCGGCGCGCGCAGCCCGAGTGGGAGGCGCTCGGCTTCGAGGGCCGCGGGCGGATCATGCGGCGCGCGCAGAGGTGGATGCTCGACCACGCCGACCGCGTGATCGAGACCGTCGTCGCCGAGACCGGCAAGACGCGCGAGGACGCGCAGCTCACCGATCTCACCTACACGGTGTCGGCGCTCGGCTTCTGGGCCTCGCACGCCGAGGGCTACCTCGCCGAGGAGAGGGTCTCCGCCTGGGCGTCGCCCGCCTCGATCGGCAAGCGACTCAGGCTTCGCTACGTGCCCTGCGGCGTCGTCGGGGTGATCGGCCCGTGGAACTACCCGATCGTCAACTCGTTCGGCGATTGCATCCCGGCACTGATGGCCGGCAACGCGGTGATCCTCAAGCCCTCCGAGGTGACCCCGCTGTCCTCGCTGCTGGTGGCGGAGATGCTCGACGAGTGCGGGCTGCCCGCCGACGTGTTCGCGGTCGCCACCGGCGACGGCTCGACCGGCGCGGCGCTCATCGCCGAGGTCGACTGCGTGATGTTCACCGGCTCCTCCCGCACCGGCACGGCGGTGATGAAGGCGGCCGCCGAGCGCCTGATCCCGTGCTGGCTGGAGCTCGGCGGCAAGGACCCGATGCTCGTGTGCGCCGACGCCGACCTCGAGCGCGCGGCCAACGCCGCCGCCTGGTCGGCGATGTGCAACGGCGGCCAGGTGTGCATCTCGACCGAGCGCTGCTACGTCGAGGCGCCCGTCTATGACCGGTTCGTGGAGCGGGTGACGGAGATCGTCTCCGGCCTGCGCCAGGGACCGCCCGGTGAGCCCGGGTCCGTCGATGTCGGGGCGGTCATCTTCCCGCCGCAGCTTCAGATCGTCTCCGACCATGTCGCCGACGCGGTGAGCAAGGGCGCGCGGATCCTCACCGGCGGCCACGGCCGGTCCGACGGCGGGCGCTTCTTCGAGCCGACCGTGCTCGTCGACGTCGACCACACGATGAGGTGTATGACCGAGGAGACGTTCGGCCCGACGCTGCCGATCATGCGGGTCGACAGCGCCGAGCAGGGCCTTGCGCTCGCCAACGAGTCCCCCTACGGCCTCGCGGCGAGCGTGTGGACGCGCGACATCGCCCGCGGCGAGGCGCTCGCGCGCCGGCTGCAGGCGGGCGCGGTGTCGGTCAACGACACCCAGACCCACTACCTGTCGCTCAACCTGCCGATGGGCGGCTGGAAGACCTCGGGGATCGGCACCCGCCACGGCGCCGGCGGCATCCGCAAGTACACGCGCGTGCAGTCGCTGTACGTGACGCGCTTCGCGCTCAGGCGCGACCCGTGGATGTTCCCCTACTCGCGGCGCACGACGAACCTGCTGCGGCGCCTCTTTGCGTTCCTGTACGGCCGGGGCTCGAGGAGGTGACCGCGGGCAGGATGGGCGCTCGCCGTCGCCTGCCGCCGCGCCGGCGGCTCAGAGCCCCGTGCGCGTGATCTCAAGCGCCCGCCGGGCGAGCTCCACGACGCCGTCGCCGAATGACCTCAGGTACGGGTCGTCGGTGGCGCCCGAGACCGCCCGGCGGTAGTTGCCCTCCATGAACACGACCGCCTTCCAGACCGCGAGCACGATGTACCAGTCGAGGTCCTCGACCGCTCGGCCCGAGCGGCGCGCGTAGAGCTCGACGAGCTCCCGGCGGTCGGGGAAGCCGTCGGCCTCGGTGACCGTCTGCAGGGCGAAGCGGCTCGGCGGATCGCCGGGCTCGCGCCAGTGGGAGAGCATGTAGCCGACGTCGGCGAGCGGGTCGCCGATCGTCGCCATCTCCCAGTCGAAGACCGCGAGCAGCCGCGCGGGCGCGGCGGCCCCGAACATCACGTTGCCGAGCCGGTAGTCGCCGTGGACGATTCGGGCCGGGCGCTCGGGCGGCACGTGCTCGGCGAGCCAGCGGCCGACCTCGGCGACCTCCGGCACCTCGCGCGTGCGGTTGTGCTCCCACAGCCCGCCGAAGCGGCGCAGCTGGCGCTCCAGGTAGCCGCTCGGCCGTCCGAAGCCGTCGAGCGCGAGCTCGGTCCACTCGGCCGCGTGCAGCTCGACGAGCGCGTCGATCAGCTCGGAGGCGATCCGCGCGCGCTCGGACGGGGAGTCGAGCGCCTCCGGGAGGGCGGTCGTGATCACCACGCCCTCGATCCGCTCCATGACGTAGAACGGGGCGCCGATCACGTCCGGGTCAGCGCACTCCGCGAGCACCCGCGGCGTCCGCACGTGCGTCGGCTCGAGCGCCCGCAACAGGCGGGCCTCGCGCAGCACGTCGTGGGCGCTCGGCGGCAGCGGGCCGCGCGGCGGCCGACGCAGGACGACGCCCGTGGAGAGCGCGAACGTCACGTTGGAGTGCCCGTCGCCGATCGGCGTCGCGGCGAGGTCGTCGGGCGCCGCGAGCCCCGCCTCGGCAAGGAAGGCGCGCAGCGGCTCGATCACGAGCAGCGGCTCACGCGCGCCCGCGGCGGCCTCGGCGGGGGTGCGGACGATGTCGTCGGGGGCGGCCGGGGCGCTCATGGCTCCGGCAGGCTACCGCCGGCTGCCAGTAGCGTTACCACCACGCATGCCCGAGCTGCCCGAGGTCGAGATCACCGCCCGCCTGATCGGTCGGGCGGTGGCCGGCGCCCGGATCGGGTCGGTGCTCACGCCGGGGATCAACGCGCTGCGCTCGTTCGACCCGCCGATCTCGGCGCTCGAGGGCGCGAGGCTCAGCGGGATCACCCGCCGCGGCAAGCTGTTCGTGGTCGGCACGGACGCCGGCCTGTCGCTGCTCGTACACCTCATGTCGGCGGGCCGGCTGCAGCTGTTCGACTCGCGCGCTTCGCTGCGTGACCGCACCTCGCGCGTGCTCGTGCGCCTCGACGATGGGCGCGAGCTGCGCCTGCGCGAATTCGGCACCAGGCAGGCCGCGTGGGTGAGGCTCTACCGTGACGCCGCGCTCGACTCCGACGAGCAGCTCGCCACCCTCGGTCCGGAGGCCTGGCCCGACCCGCCGGAGCTCGGCCCGCTGCTCGACGCGCCGCGGCCGCTGCACGGGCTGCTCCGCGACCAGCGCGTGATCGCCGGCATCGGCCGTTCGTGGGTCGACGAGATCCTGCACACCGCGATGCTCTCGCCGTTCAAGCGCGGCTCCGAGCTCAGCGCCGAGGAGGCCGCGAGGCTGCGCGCGGCGATCGCCTCGCAGCTCGGTCGAGCGCTTGAGCACTACGAGCGGACGCTCGCGCTGCCGATTCCCGACAAGCTGCCGATGCCGCTCACCGTCCACCGGCGAAACGGCGAGCCGTGTCCGCGCTGCGGCGACGAGATCGAGGCGGTGTTCTACGAGGACTACGTGATGTGCTATTGCCCGACCTGCCAGACTGAGGGAAAGCTGCTCAAGGATCGCCGGCTGTCCCGGCTGCTCAGGTAGCCGGGCCCACCAGGGAAATCGGAATGGACTCCGCACAAATGCAGGTCGTCGAGCTCGGTCGGTTGTCGCTGCGCGACTGGGCCGAGCTCGTGGGCTCAGAGCCCGAGCCGTTCGGCGGGACGTGCGCGCGGTTCGAGTTTCGGCCCAAGGACCACCACGTCGGCCTCCGCGACGCCGACGGAACGCTCGTGGCGGCGGGCGGCTGGACGATCGTGCACGTCGAGATCGACGGCCACGGCGGCTTCGATGTGATCGGCCTCGGCGCGCTCATCGTGCGCCACGGTCGACGTGGCGGCGGGCTCGCGCGACCGATCATGGAGCGGCTGCGTGAGCGCGCCACCGCCCCCGGCATCACGCGGCGCCTCGTGCTGTGCGAGCCGCATCTGGAGCCCCTGTACGAGCGCTGGGGCTACCGGCCGGTGCCCGATCCGGTCTGGGTCGGTCAGCGCGCGGGCCCGGTCCGCTGGCCGCTGCGCACGCTGTGGCGATCGGATTCGCCGGCCGTGGGCTGGCCGCCGGGCGTCGTGAGGATCGAGGGATTCCCGTTCTGACGTCGCGCCCCGCCGCCCCGTCCCCGGGACGCTACGAGCCGCTCCCGCCGCGCGTCATGCTGTAGCGGTGCTCGGGACGTCCGGTCGTCCCGTAGTGCGGCCGGACGACGACGCGGCCCTGACGGGCCATCTCGGCGAGGTAGCGCTGTGCGGTGGAGCGGCTGATGCCGATCCGCTCGGCGATCTCGCCGGCGGACAGGTCGCCCGGCGTGGAGCCGAGCAGGTCGCGGATGAGCGTCATCGTCGGCGCCGACTGGCCCTTGGGCAGCGGAGCCGGTCCCCGGAGCAGCCCGTAGAGCGCATCGACCTCGTGCTGCTCGGCCTCGCGCTCCTCGGCGGCGCCGATCCTCTCGAGGCGGCGGCGCATCGAGCGATAGGCGACGAGTCGCTCCTCGATCTGCGCGAAGTCAAACGGCTTGACGAGATAGTGGACGGCTCCGAGGCGCATCGCGGTGCGGACGCTCCGCATGTCGCGCGCGGCCGTGATCACGAGGAAGTCGGGTCGCGTGTCGGGCGTCCCGAGCGTCGAGCCGAGCAGATCGAGTCCGTTGCCGTCCGGGAGGAACAGGTCGAGGAGCACGAGGTCCGGAGCCGTCCCTCGCACCTGCGTCCGGGCGGCGCCGAGCGTGCCCGCATGACCCACGACCGTGAACCCGTCGACGCGGCGCACGTACGCCGCGTGGATCGTCGCGACGTGGTAGTCGTCCTCGACGATCAGGACGCGGATCATGCGGGCACGCGCGGGGCCTCGGCGGCGAGCGGAAGCTCGACCGAGAACGTCGTCCGGCCCGGGCGCTCGACCGCGATCCGCCCGCCGGAGCTCCGCACGAGCCGGTGGACGAGCGCCAGTCCGAGGCCGCGCGGGCGATCCGGCCGCGTCGGCTTGGTTGTGAAGCCGTCGGTGAAGATCTCGTCCACGACCTCGTTGGGGATCCCGCACCCGGTGTCGCTCACCTCGATCCGCACCGCGTCGCCGCTGGTCACGCGGACGGTCACCTCCGCCGGCGTCGGGCCGTCGGCGGCGGCGTCGATCGCATTGTCGATCAGGTTGCCGAGGATCGTGAGCACCGCGCCGGTGTCGACTCCCGTGGAGGTGAGCTGCGAGTCGTCGGTGAGCGTGAGCGCGACGCGGCGCTCGCCCGCGATCGTCACCTTGGCGAGCAGCATCGCCGCGATCTCGGAGGGCTCGATCTGCGACCGGATCCTCTCGGCGAGGCCCTCGCCGGCACGCGAGACGTCGAGCGCGTAGCGGGCTGCGGCCTCGTGATCGCCGAGCTCGATCAGGCCCGCGAGCGTGTGCATGCGGTTGGAGAACTCGTGCTGCTGGGCGCGGAGCGCGTCGGTGAGCGCGCCGACCCCGTCGAGCTCGCGGATGAGCGCCTCGAGCTCGGTGCGGTCGCGGAGCGTGATCACGGCCCCGAGCGGCCGCCCATCCCGCGCCACCGAGATCCGGTTGACGGCGAGCACGTGCCGGTCGGTGATCACGACCTGATCGGTGCCACCGACGGCGCCCGTGAGCAGGTCGCGGAGGCGCCCTGGGCCGACGAGGCCGGAGATCGGCTCGCCGACCGACGCGTCGCTGCGGCCGAGCAGCCGCCGCGCCTCGTCGTTGATGAGCGTCACCCGATCATCGACGTCGGTCGTGATCATGCCCTCGCGGATGTTGTGGAGCATCGCCTCGCGCTCCTGCACGAGTGCCGCGATCTCCTCAAGCTCCAGCCCGAACGTGCTCCGCTTCAGCCGTCGGGTGAGGAGCACGGAGGCGGTCACGCCGATCGCGAGCGAGCAGAGGAAGTAGAGCAGCAGCTGGGGGAGCTCGCCGATCAGCTGATCCGACACCTGGGCCTCGAGGATGCCGGCCGACACCTCGCCGATGATCGCTCCGTCGGGGGCCCGGAGCGGCACCTTCGCGTTCGCCGACACGCCGAGGTTCCCGTGATCGACGCCGAGATGATCGCGACCGTCGAGTGCGACCACGGGCTCGGAGACCCGGCGTCCGATGAGCACCGGGTCGGGGTGCGAGAAGCGGATCCCGTGGGCGTCGATCACGACGATGTAGCTCGCGCCGGTCCTGCGGCGCACCTCCTGCGCGAGCCGCTGGATGAGCCGCCGGTCCGCGCGATCGCGGCGGAACAGCCCCTCGCGGATCGAGGGCATCGCGGCGAACGTCTGCGCGATCGAGAGCGCGCGCTCCTGGTACTCGTGCTGCAGCTCGGAGCGGCGGTTGGCGGCGTCGAGCGCGAAGCCGATGAGCGTCGTGGCGATCAGGATCGCGACCACGCTGGTCAGGATCCGGCTCGAGAGCTTGCCGCGGCGCCACATCTCCTGCTCCTCGCAGCCACAGTCTAGGTTCGTCCCGCCGGCGCGCAAGCAACGTGCACTAAACGCACGAAACCCCAGGAAACGCGGCTTTCCCGGGCAACGCACGGAAGCCTTGCGGGATCCCGCCGAGCGCTCCTAGCCTCGCTCCGGCAAGTCACCGAGCGGGTCCCCGACGTGGCCCGACAGAGTCGACGAAGGAGGAGAGGTGGCGGTACTTGGCTTTGCGGTGCCGACCGGCCGCGCATCGGCCGGCGCCCCGGAGAAGGCCGCGCGGGTCGGGGTCGAGCTGCGCGGCGCGACCAAGCGCTTCGTGAGCCCGTCCGGAGAGGCGTTCACGGCGCTGCGCGACTTCACGCTCACGGTTGAGCCCGGACAGTTCTGCGCGATCGTCGGGCCGACGGGGTGCGGCAAGTCGACGACGCTCGGGCTCGTCTCCGGTCTGGAGCCGGCCAGCGGAGGCACGGTGACCGTCGGCGGACGGCCGGTGGACGGCGTCATGCCCGGGACCGGCTTCATGTTCCAGGCGGACGCGCTCATGCCCTGGAAGACGGTCGTGCGCAACGTGATGATGGGTCCGCTGTTCCACGGGGCCACGAAGCGCGAGGCCCGCGACCGCGCGCGCGACTGGCTGCGGCGAGTCGGCCTGGCCGGGTTCGAGGACCACTTTCCGCATCAGCTGTCTGGCGGGATGCGCAAGCGGGTCAGCCTGGCCGCCGCCCTCATCAACGAGCCGGCGGTGTTGCTGATGGACGAGCCGTTCGGCGCGCTCGACGTGCAGACCAAGGCGATCATGTCGAACGAGCTGCTCGGGCTGTGGGAGCAGTCCCGTCCGACCGTGCTCTTCGTCACCCACGATCTGGAGGAGGCGATCGCACTCGCGGACAAGGTCGTGGTGGTGACGGCGAGCCCGGGCACCGTCAAGGCGAGCTACGACATCGATCTGCCCAGACCGCGCGGGGCCGTGCAGGAGATCCGGTTCGGCGAGCGATTTCAGGAACAGCACCACCTGATCTGGGAGGCGCTGCGCGAGGAGGTCGAACGGGCATACGCCCGGACCGCGACGCGAACGGAGAGCGGGGAGGCGGCATGAGCTGGAGCTCGATCACCCGCGCCGGGCGGGCGGCCGATCTGCCTGAGCCCGCGGCGGCCGGGTCGCCCGCCGCCGGCGATCACATCGGGTCCGAAGCGGAGATCGCCGCCGCCGAGGAGCGCCGCCGCCGGCGCCGCCGGCTGATCGTGTGGGGCGCGCGCGTCGTCACGTTCGTGGTCGTGTTCGGCGGCTGGCAGCTGCTCACCGACGCCAAGATCGTCGACCCCTTCTTCTGGGGCAAGCCGAGCGGCATCGTGAGCACGATCCGAGATTGGGTCGACCACGGCACCGAGTTCGGGTCGCTGTGGCAGCAGGTGTGGACGACGATGAAGGAGGCGCTGCTCGGCTTCGTCTACGGAGTGATCGCCGGCGTCGTCGTCGGCGTCCTGCTCGGGCAGAGTCGCCTCCTCTCCGACGTGCTGAGCCCCTACATCAAGGTCGTCAACGCGATCCCGCGCATCGTCGTCGGCACGCTGTTCACGGTCGCATTCGGCATCGGCACGACCTCGAAGGTGACGCTCGCGGCCGTGCTCGTCTTCTTCGGGGTGTTCTTCAACGCCTACCAGGGCGTGCGGGAGGTCGACCGCAACCTCATCGACAACGCGCGGGTGCTCGGGGCCAGCCGCCTGGAGGTGACACGGCACGTCGTCCTGCCCTCGGCGATGACGTGGATCATCGCCAGCCTCCACATCGCGTTCGGCTTCGCGATCATCGGCGCCGTCGTCGGCGAGGTGCTGGGCGCCCAGCACGGGCTCGGGCTCGTGATCTACACGTCGATGAACACCTTCAGGCCCGACGGCGTGTTCGCCGGCATGTTCATCATCGCCGCCATCGCTCTCGTCGCCGAGGGGCTGATCACGGCGCTCGAGAAGCGCATCCTCGGCTGGCGTCCACCGGCGCAGTCGGAATCCGCGGCGGCGTAGCGCAAGCCATTCCTCACCCATACCACCCTCACACAGGAGGAGAAGACAGTGACGTTCCCACGAAAGCTGGGTGCGATGGCGACCGCCATCGCCCTCGCGGCCACCATCGCCGCGTGTGGCAGTTCATCGCGTGCCGGTTCAGGCGCGTCCGCCTCGGGCTCGCATGGCGCGAAGCTGCCCAGGGTGACGCTCATGGTCGGCGGCATCGACAAGCAGATCTACCTCGAGTACCAGCTCGCCCAGGACCTCGGCTACTTCAAGAAGTACGGCGTCGACGTGGCGCTGTCGACCGAGCAGCAGGGCGGCGTCGGCGCCGAGACGGCGATGGTCTCAGGCTCGGTCGATCTCGCGGGTGCGTGGTATGTCCACGCTCCGGAGTTCCAGGTCCAGGGCAAGTCCGTCGTCGACCTCATCAACCTCGGCGGATCGCCCGGCGAGCGTGAGATGTGCGCGGTGGGCAGCGGGATCCACACGCCGGCGCAGTGGAAGCACAAGGTGCTCGGCGTCACCGACCTCGGCTCCGGCACGGACGGGCTCACGAAGTACCTCGCCGCCCGGGCCGGGCTCAACCCGAAGACCGACATCAGCCGCCTCGCGGTCGGCGCCGGGCCGACGGCGGTGGCGGCGCTTCAGCAGCACAAGGCGCAGTGCGTGATGACCACCCAGCCGACGGTCGCCCAGCTCGAGCAGAGGCACATCGCCTACACGATGGCCAACCTCGCGAGCGCCTCCGCGTCCAAGCGGCTGCTCGGCGGCGTCTACCCGGCGGCCGGCGTGCTCGCCCTGACGAGCTGGGTCAAGGCCCATCCCCAGGAGGCCCAGGACGTCGTCGACGCGCTCGTGGCGACGCTCCACTACATCGCCACCCACTCGGCGGCGCAGATCGCCGCGCACATGCCCGCCAAGTACGTGACCGAGGGAGTGAGCCGCGCGACGTACATCTCCTCGCTCGCCGCCGACAAGAGCCAGTTCATGCCGAACGGGCTGATGCCTGCGGGCGCTCCGCAGCTCGCGGTGGCGATCGACCGCGCGGCGGGCGTGCTCACCCCGGCGCAGGCGAAGCGCATCGACTACGCGACCACATACACGGACAAGTACGTGAAGGTCGCGGACAGGCTTGAGCACATTCATCCCTGACCCGTGTGACGGTGCGGCCGCGTTGCCTGCGCGGCCGCACCGCGCACGGCCGGCGGCCGGTGAGTCCGTGCGCGTGCGCCCGCGTGCTCAGCGGGTGATGCCCGTGTGCCCCAGCGAGTAGCGCCCGGGCTGGGGCCAGACGCACAGGCCGTGCGGGCCGAGGCCGACCGGGATCGTCGCCCGCAGGTGGCCGTTGGCGGTGTTGATCGCGTAGACGACAGCGTTGTAGCGGCCGCTCAGCCAGAGGGTCTTCCCGTCCGCCGAGACGCCGCCCATGTCGGGACTCGCGGGCAGCGGCAGCTGCCAGGTGGCGACGACCCGGCGCGTGCGGAAGTTGACGACGGAGATCGTGCCCGCCGCGCGGTTGGACACGTACAGGACGCGCGCGTTGCGGCTCGGGTACAGGCCGTGGGCTCCGGCGCCGGTCGGCAAGAAGCCGGTCACCCTGAACGTTCGCGGATTGATCTCCCACAGACCCCCGTTCAGCTGGTCGGCGACGTACAGGGTGCGTCCGTCGGGGGAGAGCTTGACGTCCTGCGGCGAGGCGTGCCCGCCCTTGAGCGTGATCGTCTTGACGACGCGCTGGGTCCGCAGGTCGACCTCGATCATGTTGCCGTTGAACTCGCAGCTCGCGTACGCGTCGCGGCCGTTCGCCGAGAAGTCCATGTGGTCGACGCCGTAGCACATCGGAACCGACAGCGAGTGGACGAGGCGCATCGTCGTCGGGTTGCGGAAGTCGAGACGGCGCAGCCGCTCGGCGACGACGATCGCGTACCGCCCGTCGGGCGTGAAGTACAGGTTGTAGGGGTCCTCGACCGGGATCGGCGCGCCGGGACGGCCGGTGCGCGGGTTGACCGGCGTCAGGCTGTTGCCGACGTCGTTGTCGACGTAGAGCGTCTTCAGGTTCCAGGACGGCGTGACGTGCTGGGGGAGGGCGCCGGTGGGGAACTCGCGGACGATCTTGAACGTGCGCTGACTGATCTCGTCGACCGTGTTGCTCTCGCTGTTGGGGACGTAGACGAGCGGCGGGTCGCCACGGACCGCGGGGCTGAGGTCGCCGGCGCGAGCGGCGGCATAGACGTCGACCGGCCCGTGGCGGCGCGGGGCGGAGCGGGTCCCGCCGCCGGCGGTCGACGTCGCGGAGCCGCGCGTCGTCGTCGAGTCATGCCGCGCGGTGCGGGACGAGGGGTGGCTCGCGCCGCCGCACCCGGTGAGCAGCAGCGCGCAGACCGAAAGGACGCAGAGCCGCCGCACGAGCACGACCGCGAGGATCGCGCATCCGCGCTGAAAACGCGCTACGGGGTCCATGAGAGTCCTCATGGACCGGTCCGGGGTGCCCGTCAGGTGGCTACGCTCACGCGCGTTCGTCGCCGGCTTCACATAGTGCTCGTCGTCCTCGCCCTGGCGAGCGCCGCAGCGGTGTCCGGCTGCGGTGGCGGTGCGCGCCGCGCCCGGACGTCGGCCTCCGCGCCAGCATCGACGTCCGCCCAGCGCGCGCACGCGGCCGGTCACCGGCGGCCGCGGTCGGTCGCGCTGACCTATCGGCGACTGTTCGCGCTCGGCGCCCCGCTGCGCGACCCGGCAAGCGCCGGGCTGCCCGGGGGACGCTTCGCGCTGCTCGGCGGCCTCGACGCGGCCGACACGTCGACCGCCGGCATCGAGCTCGCCGACCTGCGCGGTGTCACGCGCACCGCATCGCTGCCGATCGCCCAGCACGACGCGCAGGCGGCGCGGCTCGGCGCGAACGTGTACGTGTTCGGCGGCGGCTCGTACTCGGAGCTCGACCACATCCTGCGCTTCGATCCGTCGAGCGGCGCCGTCGACACCGTCGGCTCGCTGCCGGGCGCCCAGTCCGACGTCGCGGTCGCCGCGCTCGCGGGCACGGCCTATGTGGTCGGTGGCTTCGACGGAACGAGCTGGAGGAACACGATCCTCGCGTGGCGTCCCGGATCGGCGGCCAAGCTCGTCGGTCGGCTCCCGGTCGGCCTGCGCTACGCGGCCGTCGCTGCGGCGTCCGGGAGGCTGATCATCATCGGCGGCTCGACTCCCGCCGCCGCCAGCGACGCGATCGACAGCTTCGATCCCGCCACGGGACGCGTGCGGCGGATCGGCACCCTGCCGCAGCCGGTCACCCACGCCGGCGCGGCGACGCTCGGCTCGACCGTCTACCTCGTCGGTGGTCGCGGAGACGCCCTGGACGCCCAGACCGCGCGGGTGTGGGCGATCGATCCGCTGACGGGCAGGGTGCGAGCCGCCGGCCGGCTGCCGCAGCCGTTGTCCGACGCGGGCGTGCTCAGGGTCGGCCGCGGCATCGTCGTCGCCGGCGGGCTCGCGTCCTCGGGCGCGACCGTCGCAGGCGTCGGTGAGCTCCTCCCCCGCCGCTGATGGACCCCGGCGCCCCGACCGACTCAGCGCGCCCGGCGCTGGGCGCCCAGGATGTAGTCGGCGATCCGCTGGAGCTGCGCATCGTCGGGTCGCGGATGGACCGGCATCTCGCGCATGAACTGCAGCAGCACCGGCCGGGGCAGCCGCAGCCTGAGCAGGTCGCCTCCCTGGTGGGAGGGCGAATCGGCCCCGGAGATCGTGTGGCACGCGTCGCAGTCCTGCGCGAACAGCGCCCGCCCGCTCCGGGTGGTCCCGCCGCAGCCGGCGAGCAATGCCGCCGACGCGGCCGCGACGAGCATCCGACGCATGGGGACAGGCTACGGGCCCCTGCGGGCTTCGGCACAGCCCGGCGGCGGCTCACCGCGGCATGCCTCGCCTGTTTCGCCCTCGTGGCCGCCGGCTGCGGGGGCGGGTCGACCCACCGCGGGAGCGGGGGCGCGCACGACTCCACGACACGCGCGAGCACGACCCCGGCCACGACGACCGGTCGATCCGGGAGCGCCACCAAGACCGCTCCGGCTCGCACGACGGGCGCGACCGCTCCGGCTCGCTCGACGGGCGCGACCGCTCCGGCTCGCTCGACGGGCGCGACCGCTCCGGCTCGCTCGACCACCACCAGCGCCGCACCCGCCACGGTCGCCCGACCGGTCGCGCTTCCCCTCCCGCGCCGGCTGGCGCCGTTCCGAGCGATCGGCGCCCCCTCGCAGGGCAGGTGGCACGCCGCGGGCAGACGCGTCGCCGGGCGCCCGGCGGTCGAGGAGACGACGCTCCTCCCACCGGGCGGCTCGCAGGTCGCGGGCCTCGCGTGGATGGACGCCCGGCTGCTGGCCGCGCGCCTGTACTCGGGCTCGGAGAGCCCGGGCGGCGGCCCGTACCGCTTCACCGCGCCGATCGAGCCCGCCCAGGCGCGGCGACTGGTCGCCGCCTTCAACGGCGGGTTCAAGATGAACGCGGCGCAGGGCGGCTACCTCACCGAGCGCCGCACGATCGAACCGCTGCGCCGCGGCGCCGCGTCACTCGTCATCTACGCCGGGGGCTCGGTCGCGATCGGCGCTTGGGGCCGCGAGGTGGGAATGACCCGTCATGTCGTCGCCGTCCGCCAGAACCTCGTGCCGCTCGTCGACCGCGGCCGTCTCACCGCGCTCGCCCGCAGCCCCGACTGGCAGGCCTGGGGCGCGACGTGCGGCGCGAGCTCATGCGCCTCGAGCGTGCCCGGCATCGAGCACCAGTGGCGCTCCGGCCTCGGGATCACCGCCGACGGCGCGCTCGTCTATGCGGAGGGGCCGGCGCTCTCACCCGCGCAGCTCGGGGCGCTGCTCGTTCGCGCCGGAGCGGTCCGGGGGATGGAGCTCGACATCAACCCCGACTGGCCGATCTTCGCCACCTACGACCCGCCGGGCGGCCGGGGGCTCGCGTCGCCCGCCAACGGCCACGTGCTCATCCCCGGCGTCCGCGGCGCCGACACGTTCTTCCAGGCCTGGTGGGCGCGCGATTTCGTCACGATGTCGGCGCGGCCCGACGCCCAGCGCTGACGAACCCGCCGTCGCGGGACCGAACGCGCGGGACACGGCATCGATGGGCACGGCGCGGTCCCGGATGACGTCGCCGGCCCGGGTGCGCGGAGCGTGTCGATCCGGCTCGGTTGCGACGCCCGCGATCAGTCGGCAGTCCGGCTGCAGGAGTTCCTCGACGGGCGCTGGCGCCACTCGACGCGACCACCGGCTGACCGGCATCATGTGCCGCATGACTCTCACCCCAGGCGATCCCGCTCCCGATTTCACGCTCCCTGACCAGAGCGGCGAGCCCATCTCGCTCTCGCAGTTCAAGGGCCAGAACGTCGTCCTCTACTTCTACCCGAAGGCCGATACGCCGGAGTGAAAACGCAGTACCCGGAGGATCCGTCCGCCCCGGCCAGTTAGGGGGACGTGTCGCCCCCAGAAGTCGAAGCCGGAGCAACCTCGTGTGCATCTGGGCGGCGCATAGTCCAAGCTTTGGAGCATGCCCGGAGACTCTGGTCCCGCTGCCTTCGACTGGCCGACGATGCGGAATCATCCGGAGCGGAGCGTCTGGCTGACGGCTGAAGCCCTCGCGCGCGGGTACCCGCTCGGCGTGCCGATGACGACCATTGAGCGGCGGATCGTTGCCGTAATCTCAGCGCGGCCGACCCACACCCTCACCGTTCATTCGGGTTCGGCATCACGCGCAGAGATGGCGGCGCAGTTTCGTCGGCTCGTCAAGCGTTTGAACCGAGGCCTGGCGAAGCGGAGCCCGCAGAATCCGAAGCCGCTGATCTACGTCGCAACACTGGCAAGCGCCCAGAACAGCGGTCGCTACCACGTCCACGCCCTACTTTGGGGCTACCTCCATGCCGTCGTCCTGCTCGGCCATTGCCGCGACCTCGGACTCGGAAAGCCGAAGCTCCGGCGTCTTCCCGCCGAGCCGACTGGTGACCTGAACTACTGGCAGCAGGTCGTCTACGTGATCGCGCAGAACGAGCCTGCGTTTGGGTACCACAAGCATCGCCTCAACGAGGAGCGCCATCCTTGGTCGCGTCGGCTGCTCACGCCGCAGAAGGCCACGCTTGCGCGCCATTGCCCGCATCTTTTGTCCGCGCTCGACGCCGCCAACGACCCGGCTGTATCGGACGAAGCGCTTCTCTCGCTATTGCCTACGTTCAGTAGAAGCTAAGAGGAGCCGGGGGATGAGGACTGCCGCCCTCCCTCGACCCACGGAGCGCCAGTCAGATGTGGCAAGGAGCCGAGTGCGTCGAGCGCGTCGGCAAGGTCCAAGTCAGACCGCGATAGCTGCTGTGGCGTAGGTCAGATGCAATGATCACGGCGGGCGTCCAGTAGCCATGCGCCACGTCGGGGACAGGATTCTCCGCAACGCCGATCCCGACCGCGATGGAGCGTCCCCATGTCAGCCATCGGATCCGGCAGACGATGCCGCTCGGATCGCCTCCCAGGTAGACGGTCCGGGGCCGCTGGTGCCCGAAGCCGGTCGCACCTGGCAGATGATGCGAGCCGAGAACGGGCGTTCTCGCGACCGCAGCGCCGGGGATCGCGGCGAAGATGGCGGCGGTGACGACCAGGAGAAGAGCGCGTTTCATGGCGCGGCAAGATACTCAATGCCGTCGCTGAAGACGGCGCGGTCACCTCCTCGGGCATGTGGTCGTTTGATCAGAGCCCGACGCAGCGGCCCGTTAGTCCGGCCTGAAGAAACGGAACCACGAAGGCTGCCCGTCACGATCTCGGGTCTTGCGATACAGCAAGCGACGGGACTTGAACCCGGACCCCCATCATTACGAGCTGCTTCTCGGCCGATTCGACACGATTCGGATGCGTTCGGTTTGCGGGCACTTCGCGGCTGTGCCGTTCACCTGCTTTCGAGCGGCTTCGGATAGGTCTTTACCCTTCCATTTACCCCGGTCGCCCGTAGCCATGGCGACCCTCCGTCCCGAGCACAAGAGCTGCAGCAGCAACGTAGCTCGTACGTGATCCGATCAGACGCGACCCTCTCGCAGAACCTGGGATGCCGAGCGGCCCTCGTATACGGGGCTGGCGAGCACGAAGTACTTCGTCCAGAGTCGCCAGATGAGCCGCCACTGTATGCCCGCAGGGTTTGCTCGGACAACGGGCAGCCCCGCTTTCTCGGCGTCATCAACACCGAACACGGCACCATGGTCACGGGGCAGGTCAACCAATTGCTCCTGCAGCGCCTGAGCGATCCGAACGACCTCATCGTTGCTCCGATCGGGATTCGAGACCAGTGCTTCGCGAACTAGGTCGCCCGTCCGAGCCATGGCCGATCGCGCCTGCTGCACCATGACGGCCGAGAATTCAGCGAACAACGAGGCGTAGAGCGGATAGCTGTCTGGCGTGCTCGCGATGGCGGTCTCGGCGGCTTCGACTGCGGCAATGAGGTCCTTCGCGGCAAACAGGTCGCGGCCGTTCGGCTGAGGCAGCTGCGGATCGACGGGACCGAGATCGCTTGTCGGACCCATCAGGACGTGGTGAGCACCCAGCAGCAAGATGGTTCCGGCGCTTTTCGCCTGATTGGGCACGATCACGGTCAGCTCTTTGCAGCGGCTCTGGGCGGCGCGCACCAGCCGGACGGCCGTTTCACCGTCGCCGCCTGGCGTATCAAGCATCAGGTGAAGATCTTGATCAGGGTCGGCGTTCCAAATCAGGTCCTCGAAGTACGTCACGCTCGGCGCAAAGATGGTGTCGCACATCACGACCAGACGACAGCCGAACTCCTGCTCGTAGGCGCGGATCAACGTCTGACGCTCGTATCGCGCAGCGTGCTCTGCGTGAAAGAGCGGCGTCTGCGGTGGATCTACCGATCCCGCCGCAGCTGGGTCGGGAACGTCACCGACTTCCCGCTTCTCGCCTTCGCCGCGCTCTCCCGGATCTTGATTGCCTTCGCTGCCTTCTCTCCCAAGGTCGTCGCCTTCGGTCCGCCCGGGACCTTCAACGCCCCGATCTTCGGGCTGCTCTTCGTCATCCCCGTTCACCCTTTCAGCCGTTCTCCTGAACTCGTTCTTTCTTTATCCTGCAGGTTAGATCCTCTTCCTGTCGTCCTCGTGAGGGCTCGCGCTCGCGGTCCCGGCATCGTTGCGCCAACCGAAGAACGTTGTCCGCGTCAGTCACGCGCTGTCCGCGAGTCCTTCTCCGCCTCTTTGAGGATCCGGGCATATTGCTCCTCAGACGCGACCGCAATGTAGTGCCGCTCCGCCTCCTTATCGAGCGCGTACGCAAACTCCCAGCCCCCATTCGTAAACCTGAAGTGCATCCGAACGATCTGGCCCGGCTCGGTGGCGAGCTGCAGGTACGCGAGCGCGACGACGGCAAGGTCGCGGCCTGCGTCGAGAAAGCCCTCCAACGCGTCGCCCGCCTCGCGCGTGCTGCCTTCGACTTCAACAGGCCCGCCGTCCGGCCGTTCGATCGTCAGCGTGAGCATCGTGATCGGGGGCGTATCGAGTGGCATGCGCTTCTCGCCGACAAGTGATCGAATCGATGTCTTGAAGCGTCGATATGCATCGGCGAGGTCGTCGCCTACTTCCTCGCCGAGCCGCTCGCCGAGCTTGGTGAAGAAGCCTTTGGAGAACCACGTCCACGCGACCGCGACGGGACCGAGCGCAATTTCCAGAAGTGCGTCTGGGACCGCCGAGAACCGGACGGCCGTGTCTCGTACATAGAACTCACCAGCGATGGCTGCCGAACGCGTGGCGGCGAGCACGTCCTCGCGCTCGTAGGAGTGGTGATCGATGATCAACTCGACAGGACCGTCCTGAACCGACGGAACGGGCAACCGGCTCACCGCGGCCCAGAACTCCCCTTCGGACCGAACTACAGCGTCCACCGCTTCTTCAAAGATCTCGGTCACGGCCTCGACGGCGACCTCGCCATCCGGAAGTTCGATCAATCGAGCGCCAATGGTGCGTCCGACTGGTGCGTTGGTGGGATCGTGCTCGATGAAGGTTGGTAGCGCTCGCTCCGACATTTGAGCGACCATCCCTTCGACGGCTTCCCGCGTGATGATCGTGTCGCCGAACGTGCCGCTCTGGATGATGCGACCGACGAGCCTCTCGCGCTCGGCTCTGTTCTCAGTCTCACGCTGCTCGTCTCGCACCGTGGATGAATCCTCTCAGCCTTCGTGGATGTCACCGCGATTGTACACGCAACGCTTACGTTTAGTGCACGAAATATGCTATGATTGGGCGTGCTTGTTGAGGATCGCGAGATCTAGCGTGAACCCACTTCCGGACCTTGATCCGAGTCGCTGCGTCGTCTACCGCCGCGTCTCCTCCGCTGAGCAGGAACGTGCATCTGGACCGGCGCGCCAGCGCTCAGCGTGCGAGCACTTCGCCGCTGTCCACGGCCTGTCGATCGTCGGTGACGAGTTCGAGGATCTCTCGGGAACGCTGCCGATGGCCGAGCGGCCCGCTCTCGCACGGGCACTGAGCGACTGCTTGGAACTCGGCGCGGGGGTCCTGCTTGTTGAGGAGCGGACCAGGCTGGCACGTGATGAGTACGCCGCACACGACGCGCTCCGGACATTTGCTCACGCTGGAGTTCGCGTGATGTACGCAGATGGCTCGAACGGCAACGGTTCCAGCGATCCGGCGACGATGCTTCTGGACGGCATCGGCCACGCTGTCGCGGCCTATGACCGGCGGGTGATCGTCGCGAGGATGGCGGCAGGCAGACGAGCCAAGGCTCAGAGAAGCCCCCGCTCCCGAGCCCAGGGCGGCAAGCTGCCGTATGGATACCGCCGTTCTCGCGACGGAGATGTGGAGGTCGATCCTGAAGCGGCCGAACTGGTGCAGAGAGCATTTGAGCTGGTGCGCGGCGGCAAGTCGATCCGCGCTGCCGCTGCCGAGCTGGAGTGGCAGCCGACCATGGTGGCGCGCGTGCTGAAGCGCCCTGAGTACAAGCGGGCGGGTTCATGGCGGGTGGTCGATCCCCGGATCTGGAATGACGCTCAGGCCTCGCTTGTTCGCCGACAGAAACGAGCTGTTCATGAGGGCGACCGCAGCTCGGCCGCTCAACGCGATGCGTCAAGTGCTCGCGAGATACGAGAGAGCGCGAACTCGCAGGAGGACGACGGCCGTGGTCTGTAGACGCGACGGCGATGAACCCGAGAAGGGCTGGGTCGTCGGCGAGTTCGATGACTCGCTCATCGTGCTTCCGGAGCAGGAGGCCCAGGGTCTTGCCGCACTCCACGACGCTCTACAAGCCACAACCACCTGGGCAGACCTTCTCACGAGCATTGAGAACCACCCCGACCTGCTGCGAGAGGTTCGCGAGCGCTACGACGAGGAGCTGCCGGAGGAATCAGAAACGTTCAACCCCGACGAGATCCGAGGATTCACCGAGGGCGACTGGCCCGAACACCCCAAGGAACGGATGATCGGCTCGATCCCCGCCTCCATCGCAAGCCTGGGTGTCGTAGGCCCAACGCTGTTCGGGGAGGGGCTCCTGCAGATCGCGCCGGACAGTCGCCACGAGGTGATGCACCGCCTTCGTCAGCTCGGGGTTTCCTATCGCGAGGACGACGGGCTCATCTCGCGGGCCTGTGGAGCATGGCGGTACGGATGACCGAGACTCACGGGAGTCCGTCGAGCAGTGCCCCAGGGCTGACTTCCAGTGCAGCGGCAAGCCGGAACACGGTCGAGACCCGGACATCGCGCTCGCCGTTTTCGATGCGCGAAACCTCGGTCGGATGGATGCCGCTCCGGCCGCTCACGTCCTCCTGCGTGAGGTGGAGCCGACGCCGGGCGAGCGCGGCGTTGCGGGCGAACGTGGCGACGGCGTCCTCCATGCGCGCCATCCTGTTGTGGCAACGCCCAACTTCCCATAGGGCATCTCACAAGCTACGATTCTTCGCCGTTAGGTGGTCGCACGGGTTTCTGGAGCGAAGGATGGAGTCGTCGGGGGTGCCGAGGTCATGAGTCTGCTTGTGTGTCGTCGGTGCGGCTCGCCGGTTGCTGTCGGATGCCGCTTTCGCAGCAAATGCGACGTGGCGCGTTCTGAGGCCGCAGCCTCGCCAGGCGAGACCGTCGTCTCGAATGGGGACGCATCCTCCCCCTTCTCGCCACGCGCTCGTCGCGTCGGCCGACGTATGACCGTACGTGCCCGGTTGGTCGGTGCGACCTTGCTTGCGGTCGCCGTCGCTGGTTGCGGAACGACCGCTCCTTCTCGCAAGGGCTCATCGTCCTCCGACGCAGGGGCCTCGGCGTCTAAACCCTCTTCGGGACACGTGAGCGCCGCGATGAAGGCCCTGCGGAGCTACAACCCGAACTGGAGCTGTCAGCAGATGTCGCTCACAAGCCCCGAAGCCGAACGTGCTGATGCCGCCGCGAACGCAACGGGCACTCAGTTTGGCGGGGGGCATGTGGACTTCCGCCCCGCGGAGGGTCGAGAGGATGGAGTCCCGTATGCCGAGTTCAAGTGCTCGACCAGCCATGGCGAGCAGTACGTCTGGTACCAAGACCAGGGCGGAGTCTGGGCCTCGCTGAACGCGGGGCTCCCGGCGAGCGCGGTCGCGTCGAGTGGAAGACCGAGAGGCGCTTCTGGCTCCGATCTCTACGCCTCCTGCGCAAAGACCGTCGCGTCGTTTCGGGACATGACCCTCGACCTGCGTACGTACCTGGCCAACCACAGCAACGTCGCTTCGATGCACGATGACTTTGCTGCCCTCGGCGACGACCTCGGGTTGATGATGCAGCAGGCCGATGGCGACAATCACATCAGCGCTGGATCGACTTTCCAGACGGCCGCCGGGGTCTACTCCGCCGATGCCGAAGAGGTCGAGGTCTCTGGCCAGCTCCAGGGTCCACCCGCTGATTTCGCCTCTGTCCTTGAGCAGGCCTGTTCTTCGAGCTGGGCGGCTGAACGACTGCCGCGATCTTCGTCGGCAGCAGGCACTGCATCCAAAACGACGACTACTGCTGCGTCCACGGCGTCCGCGGCGACAAGCCAGGCGGCGACACCGACGACCGGCTCCTTCGCTCCCACCCCGGCAGAGGTGGCGAAGGCGAAGGCTGCTTACCCGATGTGCGCGCAGGCTCATCCGGGTATCACCCTTCAGTTCCTGGAGCGCCTCGCGGCGAGCCCGGGAGGCATACAGTGCTGAACCTTCGTTCGCAGGGGCCGTCATGAACCGGCGCTCGCTTATCGACCACGGTGCGGCCGGTAAGGAGCATCGATGATCCCCGAGTACGTTGGGAACCCCGGCAGTTGGCGCGCCGAAGCCACGATCCCGCAGGTTGCCGTCCAGGCGACCACAGATGTTGGTGACTGCGGCCTCTATGCCGACCTGCAGCCCTGGCCGAAGATCCGGCGCAAGCGCGTCGGTCTCACCTATGAGTGCTACCCCAATCTTCCGGAGCTGCCAGCTGACCATCCCTGGTTGGCCCAGACCCCGTGGTGGAACCACCACCGACGCAACCGGAGTCTCCTTGAGAACGCCATTATCCTCGCTCGCAACATCGTCTTCGTGCTGCTCGCTATCGCATTCCTTCTGACGGTGGTCGGCATCTTCGTCGCCGTGTTTGGTGGCTTCGGTGACACGAACGGAGCCGGGGTCAACCGGGACCCGGCCTCCCCCAACTACGGCAAGGTCGAGGTCGCCATGTTCAGTCGGCGGTAGCTCCGCCCGTAAGGTCACAGACCGGGAGACCTCGCCCACGGGGCGAGCGCCTCACGGGCGCGCGGAGGCAGTTTGGCAAGTTGCCAACGCGAACCCCCCGAATCATGCGATGCAGCAAGGGCTCTCTGAAATGAAGTCTCCCAGAAGTCGCCATTTCCGATTTGCTGGCAGTTTCGCCAGCGCGCTCGACCAAGAAAGGACCGATCCGACGTGTCGCATGTCCACATTACGAGCAACGGCAAGATGGTTGGAACGCTCTTCCTCGATGAGGAAGGACACGTGACGGACGACGGCTCGCCCGCCGCGCAGAACGCGATCGACCACACCAACCATGGCTGCCGCCGCGAACATGGCCAAGCGGCGCTCGACGCGATCGTGCGGCATCTCGATCGTTCAACGCTCGTTAGCGCCCGCCACTGCCAGTGCGGACGTGGAGATTGCACGGAGGTACCGACTAAAGGCGGAGCGCGAGCGGCTGTCGCCAGCCCGAACGCGGCTCAGCGGACGGTGTGAGGGGTCTCCATAGTCGTCCGAGCTGTAAGGAATTCATTGCGGCTGTGGGCATAACGCTGGATGCCGTCTAGTCGCACAACAATTTGACGTCGAGTGCAACCTATTGTGTGACCGATTTAGCGCTGGCGGCCGAGGTAGAATGTAGGTATGGCAGTCGTTGAGGGCATGAGCGATCGCATTCCACGTAGCGTGTTGAGGCGGCTACCCAAGCACGCCCTTCTCGTTGATTTCCCGCCGGACGTTCAGGCTGAGGTGATGCGGATCATCAACGCGGAAGCCAGCCGCCAACTACTGCAGGAGGGTGACGGCGATTCTCCCGCTGCCTCTCCCCGGAGCAACCTCCACCCGATCGACGGTCGCGGCAATCAAGCCGCGCTTGGCACTCGCTGAAAGCTGATCCCAGTGATCGCTCACGTTGAGCGAAAGCGTTATGCCCCGACTGAGCGCCTGCTCGTGTCGCTGTCGGGCCGCATCTCGGGCCTCGCGTAGCTGGGTCAGCCGTTCAATCGCGGCTGGCTCGCTGGAGGCTCCAGCGGCGCTAAAAGAACGAAGGGTGAGGTCGTACTCGGCTTGAGCCTTCTCAAGGTCTCTGGCGGCCTCCTGTGCGCTCTCAGCGTCGCTTGCGTGACCGGTCGCATCGGTCAATGCGGCACGCACGGCATCGGAGACGACCTGCTCGGCCTTCACTGCGCTGATGGTGACGCGCTGCGAGCAATCCTCCCGGACGTGGCCGCAGCGGTAGAACGGGTAGCTGCGACCATTCGAGGTCTGGGTGCCGACCACCATCCGGCCACCACACGAGGCGCATCGCAGCACGCCGAGCCGGGCCAGCAGCCGGTCTGATTTCGGCTTGCGTCCCCTCGGGGTCTTGATGGCCTGAACCGCATCGAAGAGCTTGCGCGGAACGATGGCCTCGTGCGCCGTGAGATTGGGAGTGTGGGTGCCCATGTGGATCTCTCCGACATAGAGGCGATCCCGGAGGAGCGTGGCGACACCGTGGGGACTTCGCACGATGCCGTGCTGGCGAAGCAGCTCGCGCACCTCGGCCATCGTCTGCCCTGCAGCTCGGCGCTCGAAGGCTTCGACGATCACGTCCCGCAGCTCAGGATCGGGGACGAGCTGCGAGGTCTTCGTCCGGATGTAGCCGGGGGGCGTCTGGGACCATGGGATCTTCCCGTCCTCGATCGCAATCTCAACGGCGAGAAAGGATTTGTCCCTTGCATACCGCCGCTGGTAGTGGCTGACGGCTCCCTGCAAATTGGCCAGCAGCTCCTGTTCCGCCGTCTCGTGTGAGATGCGGCCGTTCGAGACCGTCCATAGCTCTCCGCCAGCGGCCTCGATCTGGCCAATGACCTGGCGCTGGATGTCGATGTCGCGAAAGAAGCGGCTGAAGTCAGCGGTGACGATGATGTCGGCATCGCCGCGCTCGACCCGCTCGACAGCAGGGCCGAAGCCGGGACGCATCGAGAGATCAGCGCCACCGGAAACGTCGCCGTCCGCAATGTCGTTTTCGTTGAGGATGTCCTGCGGCTGAAGGATCCATCCCTCACGCTCCGCGAAGGCTGCAATCAGCCGACGCTGAACCTCAGGCGACTGTCCCGCCCCTTCGCGCCGATTCCGACGTGAGACGCGGATGATTCCGATCGCTCTGGGGGCCTGACGTACTCTGTTGCCCATGCTCAATCCAGGTGACGCTGCGCCCGACTTCACCCTCCCCGACCAGCACGGCGAGGAGGTCTCGCTTTCGAGCTTTCGAGGCAAGAGTGTAGTACTGTATTTTTACCCCAAGGCCGACACGCCCGGCTGCACCACCCAGGCGTGCGGGGTGCGCGACCACCGCTCGGACTACGAGGCGGCCGGGGCGGTCGTGCTCGGGGTCTCGCCGGACGCCCCGAAGAAGATCGCGAAGTTCGATGAGAAGTACTCGCTCGGGTTCCCGCTGCTCGGCGACGAGGACCATGCGGTCGCCGAGGCGTATGGCGTGTGGGTGAAGAAGTCGATGTACGGCCGCGAGTACATGGGGAACGAGCGCACGACGTTCGTGATCGGCCCGGACGGGGTCATCAAGGAGGTCCTGCGCAAGGTCAAGCCGGCCGAGCACGACGAGCTCGTGCTGTCGGCGCTCGGGGCGGCCGCGTAACCGCCGCCCACGGGCCGTCCGGCGCTCGCGCCGTCCCCTCGCTCAGGCCGACAGGTCGATCACGAGGTCGGCGGCGGCCGCCCCGGGAGCGACGAGCCGCGCGTTGCCCTCATCGACGCGCATCACCCAGGCGCGCGCCTGCTCCGGTGACTTGCCGAACAAGATGTGGCGGGCGAGGAGACGCTCGCGCCGCAGCTCGTCGTCGAGCGCGCAGAACCAGACCTCGTCGAAGCGCTCGCGCACAGCGCGCCACTCGGCCGCCTTGAGCAGCAGGTAGTTGCCCTCGCTGACGACCACCCTGACGTCCGGCGCGACGTGGATCGCCTGCGCGAGCGGCTGCTCGAGGTCGCGCTCGAACGCCGGCGCCCATACCTCCTCGCCCGCGGTCAGCCGGCCGAGGAGCGCGGCGTAGCCGCCCGGGTCGAACGTGTCCGGCGCGCCCTTGCGGTCCCGGCGGCCGAGCGCCTCGAGCGCGACGTCCGCCAGGTGGAAGCCGTCCATCGGGACATGTGCGGCGCAGATCCCGGTCGCCTCGAGCCGCGCCACGAGCCGACGGGCGAGCGTCGTCTTGCCCGCTCCCGGCGCTCCCGCGATCCCGATCATGAGCCGGCGCTCGGCACCGGCTGCGGCGCGCAGCGTGGCGACCCGGTCGGCGAGCTCCGCGACGGACGCAGCGAGCGCGGTCACGGGGTCCGGGCGCTACTGGGTCGCCGGCGTGGTCGTCGTGGTCACGGTCGCGCGGGGGATGCAGAGGGCGGGACCGCCGTCCTGCGCGGCGACGTACACGTAGCCCGGGCCGCATTTCCCGTTCACGGGCGGAACGCTTCCCGGGACGGTCGGGCTTCCGTTCTGACAGTCCTGGCCCTGGCACGCACTGGTCGTCGATGTCGTCGTCGTGGTCCTCGTGGCCGTCGCTCCGGCGAGACCCGCGCCACCGGACGACCCCGCGGAGCCCGCGGCGCCCGCGCCGCCGGAGCGCGTCGTCGTCGAGCCTGCGGCCGTCGACGCGCCGGCCGCGCTGGGGGTCGAGGTCGTCGTCGTGCGCGACGCGGCGCCGCCGGTCGTCGCCGTCCCGGCGGCCGCCGTGCGGGTATGCCGCGGGGCCGTGCTCGTCGCCTTCGCCTTCTTCGCGGCGCCGCCGCAGGCGGCGAGCCCGACGCTGAGCGCGATCGCGCCCAGCAGGAACGCGAGCATCGACCAGCTGCGTCCGCGACCCATACGGAGAGCGGAGGGAGCTACTGCAGGCCCTCGCGCGCCTCGCGCACGAGCGTGACCGCTTCGGGAAAGACGATCGCCATCACCGAGCGCAGCTGCTCGGTCTGCTGCTCCGTCGTGCCCTGGATGTTGACGCGGTTGATCGCCGCCATCGTGAGGTCGACGGCGAGCTTGATCGCGTTGTCGGCCCACGCGAGGCGCTGCGCGCCCTGCATCTGCTCGGCGAACTCGCCGAGCCGGCGCTGCAGGTCGTCGGGGTCGCCGAACAGTCCGCCGAAGCCGCTTCCTTCCATGCGACCCATGGTAGCTCGCCTGGGCTCGCCGAGCCGAGGGATTCTCGAAGAGTCCGGGCCGCGTAGCATTGCTCGCCGATGAGCCCCGAGCAGCAGCTCGCATACGAGGCGCGCAACCGCACCCGCCAGGTCGCGTTCGCGGTGGCCGGCGGCGTCCTGTTGATGCTCGCCTCGATCATCGGGCTGCTCGGTCCCCACAGCCCGGTGAGCGAGGAGACGCTCAACCTCCTCACCGAGCATCAGCGGGCCGGCTACGACATCGCGGCCACGATCCTCAACTCGGTCGCCGAATTGTCGTTCGGCGTCACGCTCTGGTACCTGTGGCGCTGCACGCGATCGCGCTCGGAGAAGTCGTTCGCCTACGTGCCGGTGATCGTCATCGTCGGCGTCGTCGTGGCCGCGGTGACCGATCTCATCTACGTCGTCGACTTCACCCACATCGCCTCGCAGTTCGCGACGACCGGCGCGCAGACCTACGACCAGGCCAATCGTCTGGAGTCGAGCAATCTGATCGCGATCTGCAAGATCCTCGGGCAGCTCGCCGCGCTGCTCATCGCGATCAGCTTCGTGCTCGTCTCGCTGCAGGCGATGCGGATCGGCCTGCTGCCGCGCTTCCTGGGCTACGTCGGGATGCTCTCCGGCTTCCTGTTCCTGTTCCCGATCACGGTCGTGCCGGTCGTCCAGCTGTTCTGGCTGCTCGCGGTCGCGATCCTGATCTCCGGCCGCTGGCCGGACGGGCTGCCCGAGGCGTGGAAGACCGGACGCGCGGTGCCGCTGCCCTCGGCGGCGGAGACGCGTGCGCGACGCGCGGCGGAGGCCGAGGCGGCGCGCAACCGGCGGGCCGCCCGCCAGCGCGGGGAGCACCGTCAGGCGGTGAGCGACGCTCCGCCGCCCGAGACGGCCGCCGCGACGGCGGCGCAGGCGTCGAAGTCCGCCCGCAAGCGCAAGCGCAAGCACCGACACTGAGGCTCCGCCCGCCGGCCGAGACGGCGCCGCCGCGCGGGGTTCGCGCCGGGCGGCGACCGGCGCCCGGCCGCCGAGCGGCGACCGCTGAGCGGCCCGATCACGCCGTTCGTCCGCCTTTCGACGCCGCCCGTCGATTGGCGCCTTGCGCGTCGCCGGGCGGCCGCGCACGCTCCCAAGCGATTTCACCCTCTGAATCAGAAGGAGGAGACATGGCTGCAGCTGACCTGCCTCCGCGCGAGGCGAACATCGCGCCCGCCACCGAGGAGCCCGCCGAGGGCGCCACCGCCGGCTGGACCCCGGCCGACCCGGCACCGCTCGGCCTGGCGGGATTCGCGCTGACGACGTTCGTGCTCAGCATGATGAACGCGAACCTCGTCAACTTCTCGAAGGGCCTGCCGGTCGTGCTCGGGCTCACGCTCGCCTACGGCGGGATCGCCCAGCTGCTCGCCGGCATGTGGGAATTCCGCAACGGCAACACGTTCGGGGCGGTCGCGTTCAGCTCCTACGGGGCGTTCTGGATCTCGTTCTTCTTCCTGGTCTCGTTCGACCTGGCGAAGATCGCGCCGTCCGAGGTCAACTCGGCGCTCGGCCTGTATCTGTGGTCATGGGCGATCTTCACGGCGTACATGACGATCGCCTCGCTGCGCACGACGGCGGCGGTGGCGCTGGTGTTCGTGCTGCTGACGATCACGTACATCCTGCTCGGGATCGGCAACTCCGGCGGCAGCGCGAGCACGATCCACCTCGGCGGCTACGTCGGCATCGCGACCGCGGCCGCCGCCTGGTACGCGTCGATGGCGGCGGTCGTCAACTCGACCTGGGGGCGGACGGTGCTCCCGGTCGTGCCGCTCCACGACTGAACCACGCCCGTGCGCTCGCATTGCGGGCGGCGGGGTAGGACACTGTGCAGGAGGACCGGACGCCGGCGCCGCCGCCGGCGTCCTCGGTCCGTCGCAAAGAGGCGAGCTCCGACTGAAGGAGGGTGTGGGATGACAGACACGGCTTCGGCACACGAGCAGACGCTCGAGGACAGGCTCGAGGAGATGCTGAGCATCGAGACGTTCGACCCGCCGGAGTCGTTCGTCGAGCATGCCGTACTCAGCGATCCGAAGGTGTACGAGGAGGCGGAGGCCGACTGGAAGGGCTGGTGGATGAGCCAGGCCAAGCAGCTGACCTGGATCAGGGAGCCCACGCGGGACCTCAACGAGTCCGATCCGCCGTTCTACAAGTGGTTCGAGGACGGGACGCTCAACGCGTCCTACAACTGCCTGGACCGGCATGTCGAGGCCGGCAACGGCGACCGCGTCGCCTACCACTGGTACGGCGAGGAGGGCGAGACCAAGGACATCACGTACGCCGACCTGCACCGCGACGTCCAGCGGTTCGCCAACGCGCTCAAGGACCTCGGCGTGCGCAAGGGCGACGTCGTCGGGATCTACCTGCCGATGATCCCCGAGGTGGCGGTCGCGATGCTCGGCTGCGCGCGCATCGGGGCGATCCACAACGTCGTGTTCGGCGGCTTCTCCGCCGACTCGGTCAAGGAGCGCATGGAGTTCTCCGAGGCCAAGGCGCTCATCACGGTCGACGGCGCACGACGCAAGGGCAAGACGGCGCCGATCAAGGACCAGGTCAACGCGGTGATGGGCGATCTGCAGACGCTCGAGCACATCGTCGTCGTCAAGTCGACCGGCATCGATTGCGAGATGAAGGACGGCCGAGACGTCTGGTACCACGAGATCTGCGACGCCGCGGAGCCGGAGTGCCCGCCGGAGGAGATCGAGGCCGAGCACCCGCTCTACGTCCTGTACACGAGCGGCTCGACCGCCAAGCCGAAGGGCGTACTGCACACGACCGGCGGCTACCTGACCGGCGTGAGCGCCACGCACCGGCTCGTGTTCGACCTGAGGCCGGAGTCCGACGTCTACTGGTGCGCGGCCGACGTCGGCTGGGTGACCGGCCACTCCTACATCGTCTACGGGCCGCTCTGCAACGGCGCGACGAGCGTCATGTGGGAGGGGGCGCCCGACTATCCGCACAAGGGCATCTGGTGGGAGATCGTCGAGAAGTCCAAGGCGACGATCCTGTACTGCGCGCCGACCGCGATTCGCGCGTTCATGAAGTGGGGGACCGAGCACGTCGAGAAGTTCGACCTGAGCTCGCTGCGGCTGCTCGGGTCGGTCGGCGAGCCGATCAACCCGAAGGCGTGGCTCTGGTACCAGCAGGTGATCGGCGGCGGGCGCTGCCCGATCGTCGATACCTGGTGGCAGACCGAGACCGGGGGCATCATGATCACCCCGCTGCCGGGGATCGTTTCCACCAAGCCCGGATCGGCGACGCGGCCGTTCCCCGGCATCGCCGCCGACGTCGTCGACGAGCGCGAGGGCAAGCCGGTCGACGACGGTCAGGGGCTGCTCGTGCTCACCCGCCCCTGGCCCTCGATGCTGCGCACGCTCTACAAGGAGGACGAGCGCTTCGTCGAGACCTATTTCTCGAAGTTCGGCAGGGAGACCTACCTCGTCGGCGACGCCGCCCGCAAGGACAAGGACGGCTACTTCTGGATCATCGGCCGCATCGACGACGTCGTGAACGTCTCCGGGCACCGGCTCTCGACCGCCGAGGTCGAGTCCGCGATCGTCTCCCACGGCAAGGTCGCCGAGTCGGCGGTGATCGGCCAGTCAGACGAGGACACGGGCCAGGCGATCTGCGCGTTCGTCACGCTCGAGGGTGACACGCCCGGATCCGACGAGCTCGTCGAGGAGATCCGCGCCCGCGTCGCCGAGCGGATCGGCAAGTTCGCGCGGCCCAAGCGCATCATCTGGGCCGACGATCTGCCGAAGACCCGCTCGGGCAAGATCATGCGCCGCCTGCTGCGCGACATCGCCGAGGGGCGGGCGCTCGGCGACGTGACGACGCTCCGCGATCCTGACGTCATGGCGCAGCTCGAGTCGAAGATCAAGGAGGAGCAGGCCGCGGAGGCCTGAGCCCGGGCGGGCCGGGCATCTGCGGTCGCTCCACGGCACCGCAGATGCCCGGCGCCTCGGCGCCTGCTCAGGAGCGGCTCGGGGCGCGGGTCGGGCGCCGCCGCGTCCGGGTGCGGGCGGCCGAACGGCGCGTCTGCGTGCGGGCGCCGAGGCGGCGCGCGTGCCCGGCTCGCTTCGCGTCCAGCGTCCCGAGCGCGAGCAGCGCGAAGATCCCGCCCTGCACCGGCCGCGCTTGGAAGCCGACCTGCCGGCCTGAAATCGTGCTGTAGAGGTCGGAGAACGGGACGCGGCTCTCGGTCGTGTTCGCGTACAGGTACACGCGCTCGATGAGCTGCTTGCCGATCGGATAGGAGCGCAGCCAGGCCGCGACCCACATCTCCCAGTCGCTCTTGGCGTAGCTGTGAGGAATCTGGAGCGGCAGCCCGAACATGTTGCTCACCGTCGGATAGAACGCCGCCTGCTCGGCCGCCACCGAGCTCGGCACGAGGTTCGTCCCGAGCAGAGCGTCCGCGAACGCGTTGTAGGTCGTCCCCCACGTGCCGTCGCCGTCGTCCTTGCCGGTGTAGGTGAGGTCGAGGTGCGTGCCCGACGGGTCCTGCGCATTCCTCACCCAGTAGCCGATGAACTGCCTCGCCTTCTGGTTGAAGCTCCTGGCGTCGGCCCTGTTGCCGACGAGCTCGGCGATCTGCCCCATCGCGGCGACGGCGACGATTCCCTTCAGCGCCAGGTTGACGCTGTGAGCGATCTCGCCGGCGAAATCGTCGGTCTGGTTCTGAAAGCCCGGATCCGGCAGGTTGGCGACCAGGTAGTTCGCCCACTGCTTCAGCCAGGCGTAGTTCGCCTTGAGGTAGGCGACGCTCGCCGTGCCCGGCGCCGCCTGGGCGTAGGCGGCGGCCATGATGATCATGTTGCCCGACTCCTCGACGGGCATGTTCTCGCCGCCGTTGTTCGGATAGCCGTTCGCGTTCGGGTAGGGGCCGAGGTCGTGCGGGGAGAACGGCGCCGTCCACTGTCCGCTCGCGGGATAGCCGAAGATCGGCTTGAGCAGCAGCGCGAGGTACTGCGGGTCGAGGTAGATCCACACCGGCGAGGCCGGGAAGATCACGTCGACAGTCGAGGTGTCGCCGTCGGAGGAGATCTCCTTGAGAAACGCCCACGGCGTCCTGTCCGGCCCGATCGCGAGCTCGGTCCCTCCGTACGCCTGGCGCAGCGCAAGCACGCAGAGGCCCTCGTACTCGGGCCCGCCGGCGTTGCGCGCGTCGGAGGAGATCCGCCTGTCGAGCGCGGTCGCGCGTGTGCGGGTCCCGGCGACATCGCCGTGGAAGAACGCGAGCATGCCCTGCCAGCCGCTGAAGTACTGCGTCCACAGCGGCTGCAGCGGACTGCCGAGATAGCTCACAAGCGGGGTGCGAACCTGCCCGAGCGAGAACTGGCGCGTCTGTGCGGCGCTCCCGACGCTGCCGAGCGCGCACGCGAAGCCGAACGTCGGGTAGCCGTCGCCGTTGATCGACGTGTAGTTCGTGTCGTTCGTGTTGTTCAGCGCGCCCCGGTCGACGAACTGCGCGCGGATCGTCGCCGAGCTGCCGGACTGGTAGGTGAGCCCCGAGACCCGCGGGGTCGCCCACACGATCGTCCCCCACATCGCGCGGTCGCCGACGTCGGTGAGAGGCTGCTGGTTGGCGAGTTGCAGCGTCCACACCTGGAGCGTTCCGCCCGCGTACGGCACGGTCGCCGGCGCCCAGGTGAACTCGTCGTTCGAGTTCCCGGAGAGCCACTCGCCGGAGATGTCGAGGAACACGGACACGTCGTGGGAGCTGCCATCGATGCTCTGTGCGGTGACGAGCACCCACGCCATCGGGATCGATTGCCGGCGCAGATCGCCGGGCTCGATCGGCGAGAGGAACTCGAGCGCGATCTGCACGCCGCCTCCCTGGAAGGTGAAGATCGAGCGGGTCGCGGTCACCTCGAGGTTCGTCTGGGCGAGCGCGGCCTCGAAGTCAGCGACGGTCGTCTGCTGCCCGTATCCGCCGTTGGGAACATCGAGGCTGATCGTCGGATCGCCGGCGAACTTGTAGGAGGCGCCGTCGATCCTCGCGATCCCGCCCATGGCCGTGATGTTGCCGTTCCAGAACGTCTGCCACGTGCCGGGCGCGACGGTCGAGGCCTGCCATGTGCTCAGGTACGGCGAGCGCACGATCAGCGGCGCCGCCGGCGGCCGGATCGGCGTCGTGCGCAGCGCGCTCGGGATCGCCGCCGGCCGGCCGGCGCCGGGCGTGGCAAGCTCAGGCTGGCTGCCCTGCCCGGCCGTCGGCGCGAGCCGCTCCGCCGTCCGGCTCCGTGCCGCGGCGGCGCTCGCGCTCGCCAGTCCGCCGCCGACCGCGGCGGCGGTCGCCCCGGAGACCTGCAGGAAGCGCCGGCGGTCGATCCCGCGTGCCGCGGCCGGTGCCTCCGCGCCGCCGGTCGCGCGCGCCGTTGCTGATCGCTCCGGCGGGTTCGGCGCCCCCGCCCGGGCCGCTCGTTCCGCCGCTGCCGTCCTGGGGGGCGCTCCGTCCGCGGCCTGCTCGTGGCGCTTCTCGCGTGTCATCGTGAGTCCCTTCTCCCGGGTGATGCCGGGGCGCCTGGTCGCCCCGATTGACAACGTTGTCGGGTACCCGCGAGCGGGCCGCTTCTAACCCGCTGAGGCGGGTGACGTGTCGTCCCGGGGTGCGGCTCAGCCCGCGGCGGGGCCCGGCCGGGGTGCGGCTCGGACCGCGGCGGGGCCCGGCCGGGGTGCGGCTCGGACCGCGGCGGGGCCCGGCCGGGGTGCGGCTCGGACCGCGGCGGGGCCCGGCCGGGGTGCGGCTCGGACCGCGGTGGCGCCGGCCGGGGTGGCGCTCAGCCCGCGGCGGGGCGAGGCCGCGTCGTTGCGCGGGCGCGCCCGGCCTGAGGGCCGGGGAGCGAGCGTCCCGCGAGCCGCAGGCCGAGCAGCAGGACCGGGGGCGCGCCTGAAACGACGAGGGTCGCGATGAACCACGCCGTCCCGGCGTCGGTGCCCTCGAGCAGCGCGTGCACGAGCCCGAGCGCCCAGGCGACGATCACAAGCCGATGGATGATCGCGTAGCGCGCGCGGCCGATCCGATCCCGGACGTAGAAGGAGAGACCGATCGCGATGAGCATCCAGCCCGCGACGATCCCCGTCGAGGTCGAGATCGTCTTGTAGGAGGAGACGAACGGGATGGTCACGTCGGCGAGGTCCGGATGCAGGAACGGGTCGCCGAGCAGCACGAGCCCGTGGAGGGCGATCGCGACGAGCGTCGAGAGCGCGAGCGCCTCGTGGTACGCGCGGCGGTCGGCCCCGCCGCCGCGGCGCATCCGGCCGGCCATCACCAGCCCGTAGGAGATCGTGGCGGCGGCGAGCACGAGCGCGGCCGTGCCCGCACCGCGCGACAGGATCCAGAACCAGTCCGTGGAGAGGCTCACGCCCGGATCCTCACGCGCGCGGGCGCGCGCAGCGCGGCCGACGGCGCGAGCACCGTGACCACGCCGTCGTCATCGATCGTCGCGCCCCCGTCGGGCAGCCATTCCGCCGCGCGGGCGGGACCGGAGAGAAGCGCGGCCTTGGCCCGCAGCTCGGCCTCGAGCCCGGTCGGCGCGAGCGCGGTCACCTGGACGAGCCCCGTGAACGCGGGCCGGCCGGTCGCCGGGTCGAGCAGGTGGTGGCCGGGTCGGCCCTCGGCGTCGCTCCAGGCGCGGCGGCCGATCCCGCTCGTCGCCGCCGCGCCGTGCTGCAGCTCGAGCGTGTGCAGGACCGCTTCGCCCGCCGGCGCGGCGATCGCGATCGGACGCGGCAGCGTGTTGCGTCCGCCGAAGCGCACGTCGCCGGCAGCGTCGACGGCGAAGCTGTCGTGCTCGGCGAGCGTCGAGGCGAGCAGGTCCCCGAACATGCCCTTGGCGACGCCGCCGAGGTCGATCCGCAGGCCGGGTGGGCGCGTGATCGTGCCCGCGCGATCGTCGATCCTGATGTCGCGCCAGCGGGCGTCGGGCCGCGGGGTGGCGGGTCGTCGCTCCGGGGCGGCACCGAGGGCGCGCCGCAGTTCGACGCCCGTCGGGCCGCCGAGCGCGCCGAGCGAGCGCCGGTAGCCCGCCGCCTCCAGTTCGCCGAGCAACGTCGGATCGACGAGGCCGCCGGTGAGGCGAGCCGCGTGGACGGCGGCCCGGACGAGCGCGCGCAGCGTCGGCGAGGCGGGCACGGCTTCCCGCGGGTCGCGGTTGAGGACGGAGAGCTCCGAGCTCTCGTCGAAGCGCGTGAACCGGTCGTGCCACTCGAGCATCCGCGCGCGGGCGCGGGCCGTCGCCTGCGCGGCATCGCCGTCCGGCCCGCGGCCGGAGACGAGCACCGCGCAGTTGCCGCCGAAGCATGCGAAGCGGGTGGTCGACTCGTCGCTCATGAGGCGCCTGTCGTCACCGGGCTCGGCGAGACCGCGCTCGAGCCGCTCGCGGGCGCCGTCCGCGCGCTCGTCGCGTGTCCGGCCGTGGACGCGCGGGCGGTGGTGGACGCGCGAGCCGACGTGCGGGCGGTGGTGGACGCGCGAGCCGACGTGCGGGCGGCCGTGGATGTGCGGACGGTTGCGGACGCGCGAGCGGCGGTCATCTGCGCGACGACGGCGCCGCTTGCGGCCAGGAACGTCGCCAGCGACATGCCCGCCACACGACGGCGAATCGCGCGCACGCGCCGCCGGCGGGCCGCCAGCTGCTCCCGCGCGGCGACGCGCCGGCTGCGTGAAGTGGGTGGGAGATCATCGCTCATGGCGTCCACAGTGACGGCGCCTTGTCGCAATGCCGTAACAGTTGGCGAAGGGAACGAGAAGAAGCGGCGGGCGACTCAGACGCCGAGCCGCCGCGCGAGCTCGGCGGTGTGACGCCGCGCGACCGGAACGGTCACCCCGTTCCCGAACGCGAGCTCGGCGGTCCCGCCGACCTGCGGCCGGAGCTCCACCGCCTGGTGGAGGTTCGCGACGAACTGGCGGTGCACGCGGACGAACCCGTGCGGCGCCCACCGGCGCTCGATCTCGGACAGCGTCGTCCGCAGCAGGTAGCGCGCGTCGGCGGTCACGACGTGCACGAAATCACCGTACGAGCTCACGTACTGGATCTCCGAGCGTTCGAGCAGGCGGGTGGCGCCGCCATGTGGGGCGGACACGGCCACGACCCCCTGTGCGTCATGCTGCGCCTGGTCCGCGCCGGCGGCCGGGTGCGCGGCGCCGTTGCCGGGCGGCGCGGCGCGCGCCTCCGCGACTCGCTGGACGGCCTCGGCCAGACGCGCCCGGGCGACGGGCTTGCGCAGGTAGTCGAGCGCGCGCAGCTCGAACGCGTCGACCGCCGCGTCGTCGTGGGCGCTCACGAACACGAGCTCGGGCGCGGCGGCGAAGCGGCGGAGCACGCGCGCCAGCTCCAGGCCGTCGAGGCCGGGGATCCGCACGTCGAGGAAGACGGCGTCGAACGTGCTGGCGGAGATCCGCCGCAGCGCCTCCGCGCCCGCGTCTGCGCACTCGACGGAGCCGACCTCCGGCATCGAGCGCAGCAGCCGCTCGAGGTCGGCGAGCGCGCGCGGCTCATCGTCGACGGCGAGGATCCGCAGGCCGTCGCCGTTCGGGCGACCGCCTGGAAATTCGGGCCCCCGCTCGCGCGGTGGACCGCCACTCACGCGGCGACCACCGCCGGCTCGGTGCTCGTCGCGGGCACGGTCATCGCCACGGTCGTGCCGCGGCCGGGCGAGGTGTCGATCCGCAGGCCGTACGCCTCGCCGAACGTGCTTCGCAACCGTCCGTCCACGTTCGCCAGCCCGATGCCGCCGCCCGCCGCCGAGCGCCGCAGATCGCCGCCCTCGAGCATGAAGCCGGCCCCGTCGTCGGTCACCGACAGCTCCACCTGGTCCTCGACGGCGACCGCGCGGATCGTGATCGTCCCTCGGGAGGCGCCCGTCCGTCGGACGCCGTGGCGGATCGCGTTCTCGGCGAGCGGCTGCAGCGACATCGTCGGCACGATCGCCGAGCGGGTCTCGGGCTCGACCTCGACGCGCACGTCGAGCACGCCCGGGAAGCGCGCCTGCTCGAGGCGCAGGTAGCGCAGGACGTGCTCCACCTCCTCGCCGAGCGACACGTACGAGCGCCCGTCGCGGAACAGGTAGCGGGTGAACTCGGCGAAGTCGATCAGCTGCTCGCGAGCGGCCTCCGGGTCCTCGTGGATGTTCGCGGCGACCGCGGCGAGCGCGTTGTAGAGGAAATGCGGCGAGATCTGCGCGCGCAGAGCCCGCAACTCGGCCTGCGCGGTCCGCCGCTCGTGCTCGGCGAGCACCGACAGCTCGATCTGTGCGGACACGAGGCTCGCCGCCTCGGCGACGACGCGCAGCTCGACCTCGGAGGGCCGGCCGGTCGCCCGGTAGAACGCGATCAGCGTCCCAGCTCGCCGTCCGCCGACGACGAGCGGTGCGAGCGCCGCGGCATGCAGCGGACATCCCGGGTCGGAGGAGACGAGCCGGGGGACGACGCGCACGCGGTCGTCGGGCGTGCGGGACAAGAGCCGCGTGAGCATGTCGCCGGGCCGCACCTGCGCGCGCCCCTCGCCGTCGATCGCGAGCACGGCCTGGGTGTCGGCGAGCGCCACCGCGGCGGCGCCCGTGAGCGCGCGCAGATGGGGCAGGGCCGCGGTCGCGGAGCGGACGTCGAGCCCCCGGCGCAGGTGCGGCAGCGTCGCCGTCGCCGCATGCAGCGCCGACTGCATGCCGTGCGACTCGCCCGGCCCCGGGGCGGACCACCCGAACGGCCAGATCGGCCCCGGGTGGCGCCGGCGCGCCGCCGACCAGATGAGACGCAGGCCGAACGCCAGCACCACCCCGATGAGCACACCGCCGACAACGCTCATGACAATGTGACAATCCTAACAATGAGGGCGGCCGGCCCCGGCGCGGTGGGCGCGCTGGGCGTCTGAGCCACACATGGCGTGGATGAGGTGCCCAGCGCCCGCGCACCCCACGCGCGCTGGGCGTCTGAGCCACACATGGCGTGGATGAGGCGCCCAGCGCCCGCGCACCCCAACGCGCGCTGGGCGTCTGAGCCACACATGGCGTGGATGAGGCGCCCAGCGCCCGCGCATCGCACCGCGCGCTTGACCGCGGCCCGCGGGCGCGGGTACCGTCCGCGGATCGCCGCCACCGGACAGATCCTCGTGTGCGTTCAGCAGCTCGAGCCGCGTGTCGGCGAGCCGGACCACAACCGTGCCCTGTCCCTGCAGGCGATCGACGAGGCGGCGGCTCACGGCGCTCAGGTCGTCGTGCTGCCCGAGCTCGTCAGCTCCGGATACATGTTCGCCTCGGCCGAGGAGGCGGCCTCGCTGGCGATCGCACGCGACGACTCGCTGATCGGCGAGTGGGCGGAGGCGGCGGCGCGGCACGGGCTCGTGATCGCCGCCGGCTTCTGCGAGCGCGGCGAGGACGGTCGCACGTACAACAGCGCCGCGCTCATCGATCCGGGCGGAGTGCGCGCGGTCTACCGCAAGCTCCACCTGTGGGACCGCGAGCGGCTGTGGTTCAGGCCGGGGGACGCGTTACCGCCGGTGCTCGACACGGCGGCCGGGCGCGTCGGCCTCGTCATCTGCTACGACCTCGAGTTCCCGGAGCTCACGCGCATGGTCGCGCTCGCGGGCGCCGAACTGCTGCTCGTCCCGACGAACTGGCCGCTCATGGAGCGGCCGTCCGGTGAGCGTCCGGCCGAGGTCGTGACCGCGATGGCGACCGCCCGCATCAACCACATGGCGATCGCATGCGCGGACCGGGTCGGGGTCGAGCGCGGGCAGCCGTGGACCGGCGGCGCCGCGATCGTCGACGCGGACGGCTGGCCGGTCGCCGAGCAGGATTGGTCGGGGGACGCCCGCGGACCCTGCGCGCTCTACGCCGAGCTCGAGCCCGCGCGCTCGCGCGACAAGCGCTTCACCGACCTGGCCGACGCGTTCGCCGATCGCCGGCCTGAGCTCTACGACGCGGTCGTCGATCGCCGGCCCGGGCCCTCCGGCACGCTCGCGAGTCCCGCAGCCGGGTGATCAGCGCCGGATCACGCTCGCGAGTGCGGCCGGGACGCCCGAGCCGACCGCTCGCGCCGGCGAGTGCGCGTCGAGGCCCGCGCTCCGCAGCGCGGAGAGGCCGCGGGGGCTGAGCAGGAACTTCACGAACGCCCGCGCGGCCGCGGGGTGGGGGGCCCGGTCGAGCACGGTGATCGTGTACTCGGCGCGCTCGTCGATCGAGCCGAGTCCGACCGTGTGAAGCTTCACGGCGCTTGCCTCGACCGTGTAGAAGAAGCCGGCGTCAAGCTGACCGGACTGCAGCCGGCCGACGAGATCCTCCTCGGGGAAGTAGTCGGCGTGATCGGCCGCGATCCTGCGCAGCGCCGGCCTGTGCTCGGCGGCGGCCGCGCGGTCCAGGGCGGCGACCGCCAGGACGCCCTTCGGGTCGAGCTTCGGATCGGTGAGGCCGAGGCGGAAGCCCGGCGCGGCGACCACGTCGTACCAGGGCCGGCTCCGCAGCGCGGACGCGAACCGGCTGCTCGGGTTGTAGCCGAGCACGAGCCGCGTGCTCGCAAACGGCGCAAACCACGAAACCCAGTGGCCGCCGGAGGCGCCCATCAGCTTGGCATTGACCTTCGGAGAGGCGCTGAGGAACACATCGCCCTGGCGCACCTTGCCCCTGATCTCGGCGGCGAGTTCGTCAGAGCCGCCCGGAAAGCCGCTGAACGTGTAGCCCGCCGCCTTCTGAAACGCCGGTCCGACCCGGGCATCCATCAGCTGCTCCAACGAGCCGGCGTACAGCACGTCGACCGGGCCGTGGCCGCGCGCGGCCGGGGCGCTCGATGGACCGGAGCTCGACCGCGACGAGGAGCCGCACCCGGCGGCGAGCGTCGCACAGATCGCCACGACGGCGAGCAGCGGCCACCGCGGCCGGCGGCGCGAGGACCGTGACGGCCACGCCCGAAGCGGGCGCGAGGATCGCGGCGGCGCGGCGAGCTGCACGCCGACGCCGTCGACCGGCACGACCGCGCAGGGCC
>Ga0070737_10000958_pt1 | contig 48290 bp, 34 predicted proteins | sample Coa_R1_10_FD_66438 | JGI IMG/M metagenome (GOLD analysis project Ga0070737, IMG submission 66438) | Surface soil microbial communities from Centralia Pennsylvania, which are recovering from an underground coalmine fire - Coalmine... | ecosystem: Environmental > Terrestrial > Soil > Unclassified... | reverse complement strand
GCGACAGCAGCGAGAGTCAAAATACGTTTCATGGCGTGAGATCTCCTGTACTTGGAATGTGGCCTTACCTTGTATTGTACGTCCTGGTCTTACGGTGTACACTCCTCCGGTCGAGGAAGACCGGCATTTTCGGAGCAAGGATAACATGAAGGAAACGGGTCCGACGCGGCTGGCGCTGACGCTGTTGGTCTTGATTAATTTATTTAACTATATCGATCGCCAAGTGCTGGCCGCCGTCGAGCCGAGCATCCGGGCCGAATTCTTTCCGCCCATCGCAGATCCCCAGAATGGAAAAAAGCAGGAGCCGACCGAGGCCAAATTCTGGATGGGCGTCTTGTCCTTTGCCTTCCTCATCACTTACATGGCGACGGCGCCGCTTTTCGGTTGGTTGGCCAACCGCATGCGCCGCTGGGCGATCATCGGCATTGGCGTCATCGTGTGGAGCCTCGCCAGCGGCGGTTCCGGCCTGGCCACCGTCTATCTCGTCTTGTTGTTGACGCGCTGCTGCGTCGGCTTTGGTGAGGGGGCTTACGGTCCCGTCGCCCCAGACATGATCTCCGATCTCTATCCCAAAGAGCGGCGCGGCCGGATTCTCGCTTGGTTCTATGCAGCGATTCCTTTCGGCGGTGCGCTGGGCTACGCCCTGGGCGACGGCGTGCTGAAGGCAACAGGGAGTTGGCGAGTCGCATTTTATCTGGTGGTGCTGCCCGGTCTGCTGCTCGGTTTGTGGTGTTTCCTGATGCCCGAACCGCGTCGCGGCCAAAGTGAAGAGATGGCCGACCCGCTGCGCAGGCAGGGGACGGAGAAACGCATGCGCGAGCGCTGGTCGGATTACCTGGTGCTTTTGCAAACGCCTTCCTATGTCCTCAATACCCTGGGCATGACGGCCATGACTTTCGCGATGGGCGGCCTGGCCTTCTGGGCGCCGGGCTATTTCGAGGAGCGCGGCGCTGCACCGCTGGCAGGCATTCACCCGACGACAGCCTTCGGCGCCATGACGGCGCTGACCGGTCTGGCGGCGACCTTGCTGGGCGGCTGGGCCGGCGATTGGCTGCGGCCACGCTTTCCTGGTTCGTATTTTCTCGTTTCCGGAACGGCGCTGGTCTTATCCTTCCCCATGCTGCTGCTGATGATCTTTCTCCCCTTCCCTCATGCCTGGATACCGCTGGTCTGTTTTGTGTTCTTCCTCTTCTTCAACACAGGACCGACGAACACTATCTTGGCCAACGTCACGCATCCGCTGCTGCGTGCGCCTGGTTTTGCCTTGAACATCCTCGTCATCCATCTGTTCGGCGATGCTATTTCGCCAGCGGTCATGGGCGCCATCGCCGGGGTCTCCAACCTGAGCTGGGCGTTTGGCTTCGTCTCGATTATGGTGCTGCTGGGCGGCATCCTCTGGTTGTGGGGGACGAAATACCTGGAACGCGATACCCTCCTGGCGCCGACGCGCTTAGACTGAGTGCAGGCGAACGGCCGGTGTCCGCCAGCCGTTCGCCTGGGAGGAGATACCTTTCATGAAGCGCTCCTTTGTGCCTGTTTCGGCAGAATCTCATTTCCCCATCCAAAATATCCCCTATGGCGTCTGTCGTCGGGGAGGTCAGCGGTGCATCGTCACGGCCATCGGCGATTTCCTCGTCGATCTGACTGTCCTGGAAGCGCTGGGTTGGCTCGCTGTTCCTGCTTTGCACGGCCGGCGCGTCTTCGACAGCGGCACGCTCAACGCCTTCATGGCCCAGGGCCGCACCGTCTGGAGCCAGGTCCGTCAACGCCTTCAGCAGCTCCTCGATGCCGACGAGCCGGCGTTGCGCGATAACGCCGAGCTGCGGGCGCGCGTGCTGGTGCCGATGGCCGAGGTCGAGATGCTGCTGCCGGCGGACATCGGCGATTACACCGACTTCTACTCCTCACGCGAACATGCCAGCAATGTCGGCATCATGTTCCGCGGCCCGGACAAGGCGCTGCAACCCAATTGGCTGCATCTGCCGGTTGCCTATCACGGACGATCTAGCTCTATTATTGTCAGCGGCACTGAGGTACGCCGGCCGTGCGGCCAGATGCTCCCTCCTGGAACGGGGGAGAATACAGGGGGGGGAGCCGCGCCGATTTATGGTCCGAGTCGATCCCTGGATTTCGAGCTGGAGATGGCCGCCTTTATCGGGCCGGGCAATGCTCTCGGCCAGCCTATCCCGATCGCGGAAGCCGAAGAGCACCTGTTCGGCATGGTGCTTCTCAACGACTGGAGTGCCCGCGATATTCAAGCATGGGAATACGTGCCGCTCGGTCCCTTTCTGGGCAAGAACTTTGCCACTTCGATTTCGCCGTGGGTAGTGACGATGGAGGCACTGGCGCCGTTCCGTGTGACCGCAGTGCCGCAACATCCACCGCCTTTGCCGTACCTGCAGGAATCAACGCGAACAACCTATGACATCCATCTAGAAGTGCATTTGCGGGGCGAGAAGATGGGCGAAGCGACACGGATATGCACCTCGAATTTCCGCTATCTGTACTGGACACTCGCTCAACAAGTGGCCCATCATACCGTCAACGGTTGCAATCTACGGCCCGGTGATCTGTTGGCTTCTGGCACCATCAGCGGTCCCACGCCGGATTCGTATGGCAGCCTGCTGGAATTGTCCTGGCGCGGCACACGACCTGTGAACATAGGCGGCCAAACACGCACCTTTCTACTTGACGGCGATAGCGTCACAATGACAGCCTGGTGTCAGGGCGACGGCTATCGGGTTGGCTTTGGCAGCGTAACGGGAATGGTAACGCCGGCCCTATCTCCGCATTCTTTCCCCCTCCCTCCCCCACAAGGAGGGAAGGAAAAGACCGCTCGCACATAAGTCCTCCTATGCACCAAAATCGAGCGACACACCCTAAGGGCTAACGGACTTTTCCCTCCCCCTTGGGGGGGAGGGTTGGGGGGCTTTTCCCTCCCTCTTATGGGGGAGGAGGTTTGGTCCGCTAGCTCTAAGAAGTTCTTGGCCTTGTTCCGTTTTGCGAGATCGGACAAAATCTTCCCGCCCGCAACGCCCTGCAAGGGCATCTCAAGCAAGGAGGCCATATGCTCATCGGCGGTGAACTCGCCTATCACGTACTTCGCTGTTTTCCCACACCTTATAGCTGGCAATCGCGTCTGGATGCTTCTTCCGTACCGGCGCCCAGCAAACTGGAAGTCCATTGGGGGCCAAACATCTGGAACGAGTTGGCGGGACGAACAGTCCTCGATTACGGCTGCGGCACGGGCGGAGATACTCTCGAAATAGCACGGCGTGGGGCACGGCGTGTTCTCGGCGTGGATATCTTCCAGCAAGGGTTGGCTGTCGCTGCCCGGGCAGCTGAACGTGCCAACCTGGCCGATCGCTGCATCTTTCGGACGAGGGCCGAAGAGAAAGTCGATGCCATCGTCTGCGTCGATGCCTTCGAGCATTTCGGCGATCCGGCGGCGATCCTGCGAATGATGGCGGAACTGCTCAACCCCGGGGGGACTGTGTTTGTTTCGTTTGGCCCACCTTGGCTGCATCCCTACGGCGGACACAGTTTCTCGGTGTTCCCATGGGCGCATTTACTGTTCACCGAGCAATCTCTGTTGCGCTGGCGTGCGCGTTACTGCTCGGATGGAGCTACTCGTTTCCACGAGATCCGCGGCGGACTCAACCAAATGACCATTCGCCGCTTTGAACGTCTGGTCGAGGAAAGTCCGTTTCAGATAACGGAATTCGCAGCCGTACCCATTCGTCCCCTCCGTCTGCTGCACAATCGGCTGACGCGCGAGTTCTTCACCTCGATCGTTCGCTGCAAACTGACGGCGAAATGCGTTCCTACTTCGCCAATAACTGTTGTTCCAGATCGCGACGACGAACCAGTTCCGGATCGCGGCGGCCGTGGGCCAGCTCGTAAATGCCCGGTGCTTCCAGTGTCTCACCAGGAGCAAGACGGCAAGCAGCTTGTTTGATGCAACTACGACGAAAAGATTCGGCCAGGCACGCCGCGCAAGTCAGAGCATAGGTTTTGAGTTCTTGCGTCAGGCCGTCGCTCCAGCGCGCAGCGATTTTGTATACGGCCAATTTCTCACAGCCGCGGGTGTAGCAGCGAACAGGATACGAGGGCATAGGCATAAGGAAATGCCTCAATCGTGCTCGAATGGCAGCGGCTCGCCGTTGACCTGGGCCAGGGCATTCATGGCGGCGCGTTGCTCGGCTTCTTTTTTATTGCGGCCCCAGGCGCCGGCGAATGTGTGCCGGCCGATGACAGCGGCAATCTTGAAACACTTGCTGTGATCGGGGCCTTTCTCGTCGAGCAAGACATATTGCGGCGTGGAATTGAATTCGCGCTGGGCCACTTGCTGGAGCAATGACTTGAAATTGCCGCCATGCGCTCCCTCGGCCACCGCCTCGATCTCTGGGCCAAGCTGCTTCAAAATGAAGGTCCGCGCCGCTTCCAGACCGCCATCGAGATAGATGGCCGCTACCAGCGATTCATACACGTCGGCCAACATGCTCGACGGTACGGCTGAAGCGTGCAGGTGATCCATACCCTTGCCGAGAAAGATGTACGCCCCCAGATTCAGCGCCCGGCTGAAACGCGCGCAGGTGCGGCGGCTGACCACCACCGATTTGATTTTAGTCAGGTCCCCTTCCTGATAATCGGGGAAACGCTGATAAAGCTGTTCGCACGTAACCAAGCCGAGAACAGCGTCGCCAAGAAATTCCATACGCTCGTTAGAGGCCAGCCGTGTGTTGGCCCCGGAAGCATGTGTCAGAGAGGCGCGCAATAATTCAGGTTGGCGAAATTGATAACCGATGGCTTTCTGGCACTCTTCCAGAATTTCGGCTTCGGTATTGAGGCTCAATTCCTGTGGCATGGTCCCTAATCATCAGAAAGTCCGCGAGCTTATCTAGAAGGTACCAAATTGGCCACGATCTTGTCAACGTCGCAGTCCTCTTGACGAGCTTGCGGCAGGCAGGGCATGATTGCCAATAGAAGTCGTGATGGGTGGCGAGCGGGATGTTAATACGCCCCGGTCGAACATGTTTGTTGCCGGAGCGTTAGGGGGCTGGCGGCCCAAACCGTAGGACAAGCTGCTCGCTTGCCCAATTTATCAGGCACGCGGATAGCATACCCTGCGGTTTGGTCTGGCTGGCTCTTACCCCCCGGCTCGCTGGAGATTGAGAGGAGGTCGATCATGAAACGCTGTTCCCTGATCATCTGTTGCCTGGTGCTGGGCGGGATGGCCGGCGTCTTTCTCGCGGGGTCGCTGCTAAAAGGGCAAGCCCCGGCCGTCCCCGCCATCCCCAAAGAACTGACGTCTTATCGCGATGTGGTCAAGAAAGTGCTGCCGGCCGTGGTCAGCATCGACTCGAAAACACAGCCCGCCCCGGCGCGCAAGGGCCGCCGCCGTGTGCCGATGGAGGGCATCCCGGAGGAGTTCCGCCGTTTCTTCGATATCCCCTTTGAATTTGAATTCGGCGAGGAGGATGCGCCCACCCCGCGTGGCGGCTTTGGCTCCGGTTTCCTCGTCGATCCCAAGGGCGTTATCTTGACCAATTTCCACGTCGTCGAAGGGGCCAGCCAGGTCACGGTACAACTGAACGACGGCCGCAAGTTCACCTCCAAGGATGTCAAGACCGACCCCAAGACCGACCTGGCCATTGTTCGCATTGAGGCGCCGGGTGCGCTGCCGTTCCTGGAGCTGGGCGATAGCGATGCTATGGAGGTCGGTGATCGTGTACTGGCCATCGGATCGCCATTCGGCCTGGCCAGCACGGTGACACACGGCATCGTCAGCGCCAAGGGCCGGAGTTTACAATTGAACATGTATGAAGACTTTTTGCAAACGGATGCCGCCATCAATCCGGGCAACAGCGGCGGACCGCTGGTGAGTCTGGACGGTAAAGTCATCGGCATCAATGCGGCCATCAAGAGCCGCAGCGGCGGCTGGCAGGGCGTCGGCCTGGCCATCTCCAGCAACATCGCCAAGGCCATCATGCCGCAATTGCTCAAAGACGGCGTGGTGCGTCGCGGCTATCTCGGTGTACAGGTCAAGGACATTACTGAGCCGGACATTGCCGCACGGCTGGGACTTCAGCAAGGCGAGCATGGCGTGCTGATCACGCGCGTCTTCGAGGACACGCCCGGCGCCAAAGCTGGTTTAAAAGACGGCGATGTCCTTACGGCACTGGACGGCAAGCCGATCGCCAACGGCCGGGAATTGCAGATGATCGTGGCCCGTCTCCCCGTCGGCAAGACCGCCACAGTGCAGATCCTGCGCGACGGGCAAACGAAGACATTGCAAGTGACGATTGAGGAGCAGCCGCATAAATATGGCACGACTCGTGTGCCGCTGCCGCGCCGCATCGAACGTGAGCCGGACGGCGTTGTCATCGACAAGATCGGCATCGAGGCGATCGATCTGACAGCGGATGTGGCCGATAGTCTGGGCTACAGCGAGCATACTCAGGGGGCCGTGATTGCTGCCGTGAAGCGCGATAGTCCAGCCGATGATGCCGGGCTGCGCCGGGGCATGCTCATCACCAAGGTCGACAAAAAGCCAGTCCAGTCGGCCCAGGGGTTGCGCAACGCTATCGAGGCGGCTTCGCTGAATAAAGGCATACTGCTGCAAATCGAGACGCCGCAGGGCGGCACCAATTACGTGCTGCTCAAGTCGTCGCATGATTAGAGCTAGTGGACCAAACCTCCTCCCCCCTTGTGGGGGAGGGGAGGCTGCTAGCCCTTAAGACGAGTGGATAAAGCTGTAGGGCAAGCTGCCAGCTTGCCCTACGATTCTGTCTGCCAGCCCTTATGCTTCCAACTCGTCAAATTTTACGATAATATACCGCCATGTACGAAATGTTCGATCACACCGCCGATCTGGGATTGCGCATCCGGGCGGCGGATTTGAACAGTCTTTTCGCCGAGGCGGGCCGTGCCCTGTTCGCCGCCCTCGTTGAGAACCTGGATGCCGTTACGCCTCGCCAGCAGCTTGATGTGACGATCGCCGGCAGCGATCGAGAATTTCTTCTCTTCGACTGGCTTAAGGAATTGCTGTATCGCTTCGAGGTCGAGCATCTGCTGCTGGCACGCTTTTCGGTAACAGTCAGTGCCGACGGTCTGCAAGGCCGCGCCTGGGGCGAGCCGTTCGATCGGCAACGGCACGAACTGGCCCATGAAGTCAAGGCCATCACCTATCACGGCTTGCGCGTTGAACAAACGCCGGACGGCTGGCTGGCCGAAGTGATCGTGGACATTTGATTGCCCTTGTACAAGGGCACCGAACCGCTACAAAAAGTAGATCGTAATATCGGACAGAAGCATGGTATTCTTCGTTTGCTGGAGGTATTTCTCATGTTGCACGGGCGTCGGTTAATGGCCTTTCTTTTTCTCGCAGTCTTGGCCTTGCCTTGGGCTGGACTAGACCTGTTCGGCCAAGCCAAAGACGACAAATCAAAAAAAGAGGAGCCAAAGAAGGAGGCTCCCAAGGACTCCGCCAAATCATCCAAGCTCGAATGGAAGTTTGAGGTAGGCAAACCCTTCTACCAGACAATGACAACGAAAACCGAGCAGAATATGAAGGTCATGAACAATGACGTGAAGCAGACACAGACGCAGACCTTCTATTTCAGCTGGACACCGCAGGAGAAGCTGCCCGATGGCAAATGGAAGTTGGAACAGAAGATCCTCGGCGTCAAGATGGACATCGACATCGGCGGCGCTCCGATCAAGTACGATTCGACCACCCCAGCCGGCACCGGCACCGCCTCCAGCCCCCTCAGCGAGTTCTTCAAGGCGCTGGTCGGCTCCAGCTTCACGGTGACCATCGATCCCAAGACCTACAAAGTCACCGAAATCAAAGGCCGCGATGAGTTCGTCAAGAAGCTGACCGACGCCAACAAGCAAATGAAACCCCTCCTGGATAAGATCCTTAGTGAAGACGCTCTCCGCGAGATGGCCGAGCCCACTTTCGCGGTCATTCCCGCCGATACGGTCGAAGAAGGTAAAAAATGGACGAAGAAAACCCCCCTCGATATGGGACCAATCGGCAAGTACGAGAATGAGTATACCTACACCTACAAAGGGCGCGAAAAGGATCTCGACAAGATTGAGGTGGCCACCAAGCTGAGTTATTCGCCGCCGGCCCAGGCCGAGGGCATCGGCGGTCTGCCCTTCCGCATCAAAAACGCCAAGCTGGAGAGTAAAGACTCCAAGGGCACTATCTTGTTCAACCGCGACAAAGGCCGCGTCGAAAAGTCCGACATGTCGGTGAACCTGGGCGGCTCACTGGACATCGAGATCGGCGGACAGCAAACCAAGGTCGATCTGGAACAAAAGCAGACGACCGAGATTTCTACCTCCGACACCAATCCGGTCGAGACAAAACCGAGCAGCAAGTAACTACGCGCGGAAGCGTAAGCGACGGATGAGGTCCGCCGCTTACGCTTCCGGCTTGTCTAACCATCTTGATGTCGCAGATGGTGAATAATCCGGTCGGTGAATACCGAGCTGGGTACGCCGGCTTTTTCGCCATAGCCGGGAAACTGGCGAGCGATGTCGTAGGTCACGAACAGCTTGCCGCCCGGTCCCTTTTGAGCGATCTCTTCGCTCTCCGCGAAAGTGGCTTCGACGGCGTGGTTCACCAACCGGGCCGCCTCGCTCCACCCCAGATGCTCCAATAGCAACACCCCTGACAGCAACACAGCGCCGGGATTAGCCATGTTCTTGCCGGTGTACTTGGGCGCGGTGCCGTGCGTCGCCTCGAACATGGCCGCCCGATCGCCGATGTTGGCGCCGGCGGCCAGACCGATGCCGCCTACCATCGCCGCCGCCGCATCGGACAGATAATCGCCATTGAGGTTCGGTGTGGCGATGACGCTGTACTCATCGGGCCGCAACTGAATCTGCTGGAACATGCTGTCGGCGATGCGGTCCTTAATGATGACCTTGCCTGCGACCTCGCCACCCCGGATAACCTCGTCTTCACTGATCGTCTCGCGCGGAAATTCTTGGCGGGCCAATTCGTAGCCCCAATCTTTGAAGGCGCCTTCGGTGAATTTCATGATGTTGCCTTTGTGCATCAGCGTCACGCTGGGCAATTTCTTGTCCAGAGCATAGCGGATGGCCATGCGGATGAGGCGCTTGCTGCCTTCGGGGCTGATCGGTTTGATGCCGATACCGGCACTGGGCAGCACATTGCTATACCCCATTTCCTTGAGCAATTCGATGAGGCGCCGCGCCTTATCGCTGCCGCTTTTAAACTCGATGCCGCAGTACACATCTTCGGTGTTTTCACGGAAAATGACCATGTTCACTTTGTTGGCGCGTTTGTTCGGTGCTTCAACGCCTTTGAAATAGCGCACCGGCCGCACGCAGGCATAGAGATCGAAACGCATACGCAAGTAGACGTTAATGCTGCGGAAGCCACCGCCGATCGGCGTTGTCAGCGGACCTTTAAGTCCGATGCTGTAATACTCGAATGCCTTGAGTGTATCATCCGGCAGATAGAGCTGGCGTTGGCGTTCTTCGCTGAGGGAGTTGACTTCTTCATCCTTGACCTGCGGATAGTACATCTCACGGGCCACATCGCCAGCATACACGTCGAACCAGTGGATGCGCCGCTTGCCGCCGTAGGCTTTTGCGACAGCGGCATCGAGGACGCGAACAGCGCAAGTAGTGATGCCAGGCACATCACCGACATCGCGGCCAATACCATCGCCGCGCAACAGGCAGATAATAGGATCATCGGGAATGTTCCAGCGGCCGTTGGCGTCCACGGTAACGCGCGTGCCCTGGCGGGGCGGAGTCAATTTTTCGTAGGTTGGTGCCGTCATAAGAAATCCCTCGTCAAACAGCTCGGAATTCTGAGTCAAACGCCTCAGCCTTTGGACTTCGAGCTAGCGGACCAAACCTCCTTCCTCTCGTGGGGGAGGGAAAAGTCCGCTAGCTCTTAGAGTTCACAGAAAGCCCTGTAGGGGAAGCTGGCAGCGTGTTCGTTTTCAGGCAAGCTGGCAGCTTGCCCTACGGAGCTTTCCGTTAACCCTTAGATAAGATAGTGCTGAGTCTAGATGCACACAATCGTTTTACACCGAACTCCGTATTTGAGGGACGCCCATCACTACCCGCGCAGCATCGGACCCGCCGGCGGGCCGGCGACGATCAGACAGGGGACGGTACCATATCGGCGGATTACAACACACGCAAAAATCCCGCCGCCACTAGCTCATCAAGTTTCCACTCGCGCAGCAAGGTCTCGGCAATCAGCGTTGTGAAGACTGTCCCGCTGGCTTGGCACGCCTGATGCCAATTCTGCTGATGTCGTGTCAGCCGTTCCCGGTAGCGCCGCGCCAGCGCAGCATCAACGTGGATTTCTCGTATCTGTTCGGTCTCGATATCGATCAGCCGCAAAGCGCCATCTTCCGGCGGATGGGCATCGGCATCGGCGAGCAACTGGATCACAGCGGCCGCTGATGCACCTTCGGTGAATGGCCGCAGCGCCGATAAGGGTTCCCCTTCCCACAGCAAATCACTCAGCAGCACGCGCACGCCCCGCGGCCGCCAGGCCGGCAAGCCACGGGTCAACACGGCCGCCGTACTACCGCGCTGATTCAGCTCAAAATCCCCCCACAGGGTAGGCGAAGCACTACTGCCCGGCAGCGGACGAATGTCATCGCCCATCAGCCAGACGATGCAGCCAAAGCCGGTGTTGGCCGCCGCTGTGGCCAGACAGGCCGCCAGCGCCAGTGCCGCCCGTTCCTTGGCCGTATCCTCTAACGCCATCGACCGCGAGACATCCAACACCAGATCGAGGTGCGGCGTGATCTCTTCGCGATACAGTTTCACCGATAGCTGATCGCTCCGGGCGAAAGCGTTCCAATCAATGTGCCGCAGGTCGTCGCCGAACTGATAGTCGCGGTAGTCCCGAAATTCCAGCGAGCTGCCGGCCCGCTGGCCCAAGGCAAGGCCGGCCGCGCCGCGCGGCGTCTGACGCGGCAGACAGAGCGCATAGCACTGGCCGACCTGCTCGCCCTCGCTCAGATAATCGCGGAAATGGTTCTTCATGTACGCTTCCTGACGAGCGGGAATAGTTACGCTCCCGGTGAAATCGCCCCGGGAGCATAGCTGCCCGCGCTCGCCGTAGGGTGTGATTCTTTTTCTGGCGGCCGGAAACGCCGGACTTGCCGAGCCATCCACGGCAAACATCCCAGCAACAGCATCAGCCCCAAAACGCCCAGAAATAAGGGGCACATATCGCGGAAGACAGTCTTATCTCCACTCGATTCCATCACGCAGGTGTAGATCGTCGAAAACGGATTGCTAAGCTGCCACCACGGATTGGTACGCCCCATCCGCAACTCTTCATTCTGAAACAGAAACAAGAGCGGCCACGGCAGCGCGGATCCCAATCCTAGCAGAAGCAGGACCAACACCCAGGTGTAGGCCGCCTGGATGCGGCCAAGCAGCACGTTACGCAGCCACACCGCCAACATGCAGTAATCAACCGTGTACAGCGCGATCAACACCAGAGTGAGAGCATTGCGATGGTCGAAGTCGCGGAGAAAACGACTCGACGAGGAGAAGAAGAAATCGCTCCAATACTCCAGGGTGAAGCGCGGCAGAGCAAGGGTCAGAACGAGCAGCAGCACGGTGAACAGAACACCGCCGGCCGAACCACTGTACAGCAGAAACAAAGGCCCGCGCAACCATCCTCGTCTCGGGATGGTCCGCCGCACCCGTAATCCCCACTGCTCGCGCTCGTTGATCACTACGAGCAACTGGGCGCACAACAGCGTCAGGTTCGCCCATTCCCAGAAGTACAACGGAATCGGCACGCGAAAGTAGTACGCCAACAACCCCGCCAAGCCGCCGGTAACCAGCCAGAAACTCAACAGGTACAGCCGCACCGGCAGCGCGCGGTTGGACGACGGCGGACTAACAATAGCCACCGACCAGGTGAACAATAAGCCAATCACGGCCACAAGAGTGATCGCCACGGCGCCGGCCACCAGCCAAAACTCGACGCTGTCCAGATGCGATCCCAGACCGAAGCGCAGAAGCTCTTGGCTGAATTCCATCGTGCCACTGAACAGGATGGTCAAGAAACCAAACCCAACCAATCCCAGCAAGAGCTTCAGGACTATGTTCGCTGGCACCGTGCCGAGAAAAATCGCTCCTTGCGTGCTCAACAGGACTACCAGAAAATCCAGCGCCAGCACAAGGACGATGCTTGGAATGTCGAGGCCGCGCAGCAGGTATGTGAAGGTCATGAACGGGGCGCAGGCACTGAAAATCAACAAGATCAACACGACCGACGCTTGCAGTTTGCCGGCGATGATGCAGCGCGGACGCAACGTCGAGATGAACAATAGATCGACGTTGCTGTCCGAGCGCTCTGCCGCCAAGCGCAGGCCGGCGTAAAGCGGCACCAGCAATATGCAGGCGCCCAGGAGGATGTTCTGCAAGATCTGGAAGATCCCCCGGCCGGCGTACAGGCTGGCCGGCTCTATCGTGCGACGGTCGCCGAACGACAACGTAAGCAACAAAATGGACAGTTGAATGAGCAAAAACAAGGTTAACGCAGACACGATGACACGGCCCTTGACTGCTTGCCGCAATTCCTTGACCGCGATCGGATTGAGCAAATCATCGAATTTATCCATGAAGCGCACCGCTTTCATTGCTCTTCTCCTCGTCTTTCTCGTTCCCAAACAGAACTGAGGAACGAGAAAGCGTATTATTGCACTTCGCCCCGTGTCACGTTCATGAACAATTCCTCCAGTCCGGCCCGCTGCTGATGAAACTCAACGACGCGGTAGCCGCTTCGCACCAGCTGCGCCAGCAGCGCGCAGCACGCTTCTTCGCCGCCGGCCACGTCTGCTTCCACGGTATGATCGATCCGCCGCGCTGCTTCGATGTTCGGCTGCAAAAGCAGGTGCTGGTGCAGCAATTCCGGCTCGTCGAGAGTGCGGATGAGGACAGTGCGATGCGGCAAGTCGGCAGTGAGGATGTGCGCCAGACTGCCGGCGCGCAGGATCTTGCCGCGTTCGATGATGACAGCGGCGGTACAGATTTCGGCCAGTTCCGTGAGAATGTGCGAGCTGATGAGGATGGCTTTGCCTTGGCCGGACAGCACCTTGAGCAGTTCCCGCAGCTCAATGCGGGCGCGCGGATCGAGTCCGGCAGCCGGCTCGTCCATGATGAGCACGGCCGGATCGTGGACCAGGGCGCGGGCGACACTGACGCGGTTTTTCATGCCCTTGGACAGAGCATTGAGGTTCTTGTCGCGGATACCAAGGAGGTTGGTGAATTCCTCGATGCTCTCAACCACTTTCTTGCGTGTGGCCGCGCCAATGCCATATGCTCGCGCAAAGAAATCCAGATATTCATGAACGGAAATATCACGATGGCTCGGCAGAGTATCGGGAACATAGCCGATCAGGCGATGCGCCTTGTCCGGCTCTTCGACGACGGAGATGCCGTCGAGAAAAACATCGCCGCTGGTTGGCTCCTCCAGGGTGGCGATGATGCGCATGGTCGTGCTTTTGCCGGCGCCATTCGGTCCGACGAAGCCAACAATTTCGCCGGACGAGAAGGTAAACGATACGTCATCCACCGCCCGCGTGCGGCCGTAGTGCTTCTTCAGATGATCGATGTGAATGTGCATAGGCTGCCAAGAACGGAGTCTCTACGAATCCCACGAATAACACGAATCAAAGATAATAAAGAAAGAAATTATCGGTTTCCGGGTCTCCTCTTCGTGGTTTTATTATTTTCTTTTTGTCTTCACTTCGTGTTATTCGTGGGGACTTTTGCTCCGTCTCCTTGTTTGCTAAATCCCACGATGAGTGCATGGAGTTTGCGCGTCCGTGCGTTACGCAGAGCCTCTTCCAGAAACGGCGAATCCTCTACCTCGGCCAAATAAAACCCAGGACGCAGATAATCTTGTGGCTTTTGCACAACCATTTGTATCTCAGACGCCCACTTTTGGGAATTAAACAAGATACTCTGCATGGTGCGTACCGGAGCTTGACATTCCTTCTCTGTCAACGTCAACAGGGCCCGCGCTCCCGGCGCGACATCTTCCACCTCGTGGATCTGCCCCTGGGCGTCGGCATACCAGAAATGAGAGATGGCAGCGCCAAGACCGTTGACCATGCTCCAGCGGCCGTCGCGCTCTCGATGCAAGGCGACACGCTCGCGGCGCAGCTCGCTTTTGCGTATCTTGAAGTGCGCCGGTATCCGCGCCTCGACCCAGCCGGAAGCCAAATGCTGGTCCTGGCTCCAATCGATGATACACAAACGCGCGTCTCGGTTGCTGCCCTCAAAGAACCGCTGCGGAATTACCTCCGTCTCGAAACAAAAATGCAGACCGTCGCCCAATGTCAGGGGCGAATAAACACTGGTCCAACCGACCGTCGTGGCCCGATGTGTCGTTTCATCGAGCAAGGTCAACGTCTCGCTGCGCAATCGGCCTGACCAACCTTCGGAGATCAACATGTAGCCGAACACGGCCAGGCACGTACACAGCGACAGGACCGGTGTTGTCCACAACAACCAGATGCGGCGTTTCAGCCGCGATAACACAAAGATATTGACCGGCCCAATGCCCAGAACGAACAGAAACATCAGCGCGAACAGCCCCCGAACAGGGATGCCAAGATCGTCGATGATGGGAAACTCCTGATTGGCATCGGAGGTGCTGCGCCGACTTGCCGACCAGGAGCCGGTGTTTCTCCAATCGTTCATGAGCCGGGCGAAACGCTCGGCATCCCAGGTGTCATACTTATCGTCTGGGCTAACGTAGCAGGTACCGAAACCGGCCCGTACTTTCAGCCATCCTCCCTCTTTGTTCGTCTCCAGCACGGCGGACAGGCCCCGCAGGTCGATCGGTCCCAGCACGAGCAAGACACCGCCGGTCTCGACATATTGCCACAAAGCAGTTTGCGTCCCTGCCGGCAGTGCGTTCCATTCCTCGGCGGTGACAATGATGCCGTCATAGCGGGTGTAGGCGAGCCAATTGTTGCTCCAGGTCTCCGCGGTGACGAACTGGAAACCGCGCGCGGGCAGTCCGGGTTTGCTGAGCAGCCACTCGGTCTCACCCATTTGCCAAGCGAGGGTCAAGCGCACCAAAGCTCCCCAATAAGTTGGCCCATTCCAACCCAGCGGCAGGAGAGGCAGCCATCCTTCCAGTATCTCCGCAGGCGGCCGCCGTGGTGGCATTGCACCCGCAAGCATTCCAGGCGACATGCCCCTCATGGGCGGCGGCATTTCGGGCGGCATGGCGGGGCTTCTAGGGGAGCCTCCAGATCCCATTGGGCTGCCGGGCGCGGGATCCAGCGTCGGCAAAGGCTTCACGCGCGGGCCGAGCAGAAGGAGCGGTTCGGGGGAGACAGCAGAATAGCCGTAGCTTCGGTAGTGGTAGGGACGAGCCGATTGGTTCGTCCGAAGCGGCAGCTCGCGCTCTTGCCGATGGCCGTCGATAGTGACAGCCACATCCTGGCCGCCGATGGGCGGATGATCCGGCTGCAACAGGGAAACGCGGACCGTCTCTTTGGCTCCTACCTGCACCGTGCGCCGCAATTCGCGGATTGAGTCGCCGGAGACGTAAAATTTCTCAAAGGGGATACTCAGCGTGACGATATGCGGCCGTTCGGCGGACGTATTGACCACGTGAAAGACATATTCAAGATAGCCGTGCGAGCTGGTGCCTTTGGGAGCTGCTTCCGGGGTGATCTCAATGTCGCCGAACGTGAACGTCATCGAGATCGCTTGCGCCGGCGATGCCAGCAGCAAACCCAGCCAAACACCCATACAGGATCTAACGAGCCCCAAGGGCAAGCGATGGCGAACCATCTGTGGCTTATCCTTCTGGCTCGTTTTACGTGTGATCTCAGCCATGATGCACCTCACGGATCTTCATGTCGGCAGGCAAGTTCAGTCCCGTCTCTTCAAGTGTGGCGAGCAGATCCCGGATGACAGCGAAGGCGTCTACCTGATCAAGCCGCGCTTTGTAATTGAGGATGAGCCGATGATTGAGCACCGGGGCAGCGACGGCCTTGACGTCCTCGAAGCCGACCGTCGGCCGGCCAGCCAGCAAGGCATAGGCGCGGGCTGCTTCGGCGATGGCGATGGCTGCCCGCGGCGAGGCGCCGTGGGCCACGTAGCTGCGCACTATCAGCGGTGCTTCGGCGGCGCGCGCATGGGTCGCTGCCACTAGCCGCGCCACGTAGCGTGACACGGGACGAGGAAGATAAATACGATCCACAATAGAGAACAAGAGCCGCAACTCATCGCTGCTCATGCTCCAGGTCGGTGGCGGTGGTGTGCCATGACGTCGCGTCGAAATGATGCGCTCCAGCACGTCCACCTCAACCGTGGACACCACCAGCTTGAACAAAAAGCGATCGAGCTGGGCTTCCGGAAGCGGATAAGTGCCTTCCAGTTCGATGGGGTTTTGCGAGGCCAAGACGAAGAACGGCTCCGGCAGCGGCCGAGTTGTGCCCAAGAGTGTGACGGCACGTTCCTGCATGGCTTCGAGCAGGGCTGATTGCGTCTTCGGCGAGGCCCGGTTGATCTCATCGGCCAGGAGCAAGTTGGTGAATACCGGACCAGGCCGAAACACCATCTCGCGGCGTCCTTCGGCCGTCTCTTGCAGGATGTGGGTGCCGAGGATGTCGCCCGGCATGAGGTCAGGCGTGAACTGCACACGCTTGAAATCGAGGTGCAGCAGTTGCGCCAGCGCCTTGACCAACGCGGTTTTGCCGACGCCTGGCACGCCTTCAAGCAACAGATGGCCGCGGCTGAGGATGGCCACCAGGACCAGGCCATGCAGCTCCGAACGACCGAGCAATTGGCGATCCAGCTGTTCGCGTAGCCGGGTTAGCAGCTCGACCGCAGGAGCGAGCGTTTCGGGTTGCAGCAGGACGGGCGATGGCGTCTCGTTGAACATCGATGCTCCCAGGCGAATGGCCAGCGTCAGCCGGCGGGTGGGGGGTCCCAGCCAACTGGGACGCCGGCCGTTCGCTATTTCGTGGACTTGCGTTCAAAATAGCGTTCCACAGCGGCCCGATGGCGCGGCAAGATGACTTGCGTGTTGGCCGAGCCACTGCCCGCCGCTGCCTCACGCAGCGCTCCCGATGAGGCCGCTTCGGACGATTTCTTGTGGATGACTTCGCCGCCTCCGTGCGTTTCTTGAAGCGGCGTGCTCTTGAGCGCATCGAGCGCTCCGGGAGGCAACACGTGCTCCTGGAACTTGAATCCTTCTTCGGAATTAGGTTTGCCCCATGTCAAAGGCGCTGCACCGGGACCCCGGTTATCGCTTCCACAGCCCTTTCAGTGGCTCTTAAAGTCGGCAAGGGAAACTTTGCCCGATCTATCCTTCAAGAAAGTCCGCAATCCTTCGTAATCGCACTCGCCAGCTTCCCGGCAACGCGCCAGTGTCTCGGCATCGATGAGGCCGGCCATGTGCAGCTTCTCCATCCGACCCTTCAACTGATCCATGTGGCCACGCAGCACCCCTGCCAGTTTCTTCATCTGTTCGGGATCGAATTGTTGCTGTCGCAGCGCTTCCCTCACTTCGGGAGGAAGACTGTCTTCGCCCACCAGATTGTTCAATTCCGCCAACACTCCTTTCATCAATTGCGGATCGAGTAAGTCGGCATTGCGCAGCAACGCCTCCGCCAGCACTTGTGCTTCGCCCAAATGCTGGCTCCGATTGGTGTTTTGCTCCGTCGCTTGCTTGGCCGCTTCTTGCGCCAGGTGTCGCAAATGATCGAGCGCTTCCAGGGTGCGGGCCGGATCTTTGCCGGACGAATGTTCGCGCAGATGAGCTGCTTTTTCCGCCAGCATCTCAGCTCGCTTCGGATCGAGCATCGATTCGCCTTTGAGCAAGGCGATTTGTTGCAGCAGTCTGCCGATTTCCTGATCGATCTCCAACGGCGAACGGAAGTGCAGGTCCGCCAATCCCTGCGGCACCAGAAAACTGAGGAAGACGAAGCCGGCAGCGATAGCCAACAACGTGCCGGCGCGTCGGCCGTCCCAATGCAGATACGGCAGATTGAGGGCCGGCAGCCGTTGCCGCCAAGCTCCTAGCTCCTGTTCGGCTCCTGCCATCAACAAACCACCACAACCGCTCTGTTCGTCGAACAAGGCCCGTATCGTCGTCTCGGGCGGTATTTGCCGCCGCGCTCGCAGCAGCGCTGCCGTCAGACACGCGGCCAAACCCATCAGGCCCCACAACAGCGGTTTTCGCTCCATGCCGCTGGCACGCAGGGCGATCACTGCTGTGCCCCAGATGAAGCCCCACAACGTCGCTAGTGGCAAAGCGTATTTGAGCACGAGCAGCACCGTCAGGCGCCGGCGAAATTGCTGGATCGCTTGGTTTTGAAGATCCATAGGACGAACACTCTCTTTCCTCAAGAGATGAATAGGTGAACACAAAGACCGGAGAGCGCTGCAAATCTTTAGGGTTACCGGCAAGCCCTGCAGAGCCAGCGGACCGCTTGCCCTGCAAGGCGTGCTGGTAACTCTTTACTCCCTTTAGTTGATGAGACTGGACAAGAGAGGTAAAGTCAAGTGTTTTGCACCGCCTACATCTGGTTCCCAGGCAGAACTTGGGAATCCGAAGGAACAAGGAGAAGGCATGCTTTCGTTTCATCTCTGCGGGCGGCAAAGCCGATAAGTCCGACATGGCCGCTTCTGATCCGTTGCCGCCGGACTGCCATGAGTGTGCCACGGGCCGCGCCAAAATCGCCCTGGTATGGGGCGTCCTAACGTTCCTCGTCGGACAAGCAGTCCTCTCTTACATCGTCAGCCAGATTCACCCGGAGATTCGCGACCCGGAATTTGGTTATCATCTGCTGCATCTGCGCCAGCTGACAGCAGCAGCCCCGGCGCATCCGCTTTGCCTGGTTCTGGGCAGCTCGCGCACGCTCTGCGGTATCTGTCCGCCAGCATTGCCACCGTGGCCGGCCGAGGCCGGTCCGGAGCCGTCCGTCTTCAACTTCTCGCAATTCTGCGCCGGGCCGGTGCGCGAGCTTCAGACACTACGCCGTTTGCTCGCCGATGGTCAGCGGCCCAGGTGGGTGCTCCTCGAAATTTGGCCACCCTATTGGCCGCAGCAAGGCTACTGGTTCGATGAACAGCACATCATGGAGCACGACTTGCGGCCGGTGGACCTGTCTCTGGTTTGGCGTTACTTCACGCACCGCTGGGATGCTCTGACGAAACTCGCTGCCGATACGCTGGTTCCCGTAACCGCGCTGCGGGCCAACATCCTCGCTCGCGGCTTTGGCTCCTTGCTTTCGCCCGATCAGCACTGGCGTGCGCTGTGCCTGGCGGCCTGGCGCGATGCCGAGCCGAGTGGCTGGCGTCCCTGGCAGGAGCGAGGCCCCGTGGAGCAATTCCGCGCCCGTACCGACGAGTACCGCACGCAAATGGCCAGCATCACGTTTCAGACGAAACCTCGTCTCGACAATTTTTTCATCAGCGCCACGACCGATCGCGCGTTGCGGGAGATTTTGGAAGAATGCCGCTGCCGCCACATCCAGGCGGCGTTGATCCTGATGCCCGAACCCAGCCAAGTACGGAGTTGGTACACGCCGACCGTCCACGAACAAATTAACTTCTATCTAGATCGCTTAAAGCGTGAATATCAAGTACCTGTCTTCGATACGCGGACCTGGCTAGGCGACGATGATTTTTACGATCTGGCACACATGGCTCCATCAGCCGCAGCTCCGTTTACCATGCGCCTGGGCCGCGAGAAGCTGCTACCGTGGTTTGGCGCGCGGGACGTGTTAACGCCCCGGTCTGCCCACAGTGGGGCGTTCCCACATCCCGCGCGCCGAGTTGTCACACCTCGCTCGCCATGTTAGGATATAGTTCTATCTGAGTTCGCTGTTCGCTCCCGCCTTTTTCGAGACCCTGCCATGTTGAACCTCCTTCCTTCTCGACTGTGGACGTGTGAAGGTATTGAACGCCGTGCTTTTCTTAAACTCGGCACTCTTACCGGGCTAGGATTGTCGCTGCCGACGTGGTTTGCCGCCAAGCAAGCGCAGGCGCGTCAGGGACGCCAAACGACCGATGTCAATTGCATCCTCATTTGGACGCTGGGCGGCACCAGCCATCACGATACTTTTGACCCCAAGCCGAATGCTCCCGCCAGTATCCGCGGCGAATTCAGCGTCATTGATACGGCAGTGCCCGGCGTCAAGTTCACCGAGCTTCTGCCGCGCATGGCCCGTGAGCTGAAGCGCTACGCCCTGTTGCGGAGTTGGAATCCCAAGAACGGCAGCCACGGCGTCGCCGATCAGTATTGTCTGTCCGGCCATCCGGTCAATCCGTCACTGACTTATCCGTGTTACGGCGCGGTCGTCAGCCAGCAGAAGGGCTTCAAAACGCGTGTGCCGCCGCACATCCAGCTCGGCAATTTTGTCGATCGCACCTTCAACGGCGGTACGGCCGGCTACCTTGGGCTGGAACACAATCCCTTCGAGATCCAGTCCGATCCCAACGTCGGCACGTTCAGCGTCCGCGACATTACGCCGCCTGCGGGCATCGATATGGGTCGGCTAGCACGCCGCCGTCGCATGTTGCATACCCTGGATTCGTTGCAGCGCTCCCTCGATGCCCAGCCGGCGGCGTTCGCGGCCCTGGATCAGCATTATCAGGCCGCCCTCAATCTCATCACGGCACCGGAGACTAAACGCGCTTTTGAGATCGATAAAGAGAATCCGCGTCTCCGTGATAGCTACGGCCGCACACGCTTCGGCCAAAGCTGCTTGCTGGCCCGCCGGCTTATCGAGTCGGGCGCCCGCTTTGTGACCGTCTCGGACGGCGGCTGGGACACGCATCAGAACAATTTCAACGCCCTCAAGAAAAATCTGGTCCCCCACATCGATCAGGCCGTGCCGCAACTATTGATCGACCTGGAGGAACGCGGCCTGTTGGCGACGACACTGGTGGTGTGGATGACGGATTTCGGACGCACACCGAAGATCAACTCAGCGAGCGGCCGCGATCACTGGGCCTCGGCCGGTTTTGCCATCCTGGCCGGCGCTGGCATCCCCGGCGGCGCGGTGCTGGGCCGCACCGACGAGGAAGGCGGCCGGCCGACACACAATGAATACTTCACCGAAGATATTGCCGCCACCATCTACACCAAGCTCGGCATTCCGCTCGACTTGATTACCTATACGCCGGACGGCCGGCCCATCCGTCTCAATGAGGGCCGAATTATCCGCGAATGGGTTTCCGTTTAGGGCCAGCGGACAAAACCCCTCCTTCTTTGTGGGCGAGAGAAGTGCAAGGAGACCAAGGAGTTCCGCTCCCCACCCGAACCCTCCCCCACAAGGGGGGAGGGAAATGGCTGCTAGCCCTATATTTTCCGGGCAGTTCGGCGAATGCCCAACGATAGCCTTGCGTGAGATAACGGAATGGCTGCCAAAAGATGGGCGCCTGGGCTTTTATTGTACGTTGCGTTGCTCGCCGCGACGGGGCAAACGCAGCGAACGCAGGGGAACGGCGCTCTCCTCTGGACGCAGTACCGTTGGTTCATCGTTGGCCGGGGAAGATTCGTTGACAACCCGGACAAACGGCAACAACACCGGCTGCTCGCCACTTGCCTCCTTGTCGGCTTGTTGCCTGCGCTCGGCGTCGTGACGGCGTCGGGCTTGCTGAAAGCGATATTCATTCCACAACTTGCGGAAGTGCGGCGAGCGCGCATTGCGGAACATCGCCGCGTGCAAGACGGAACGTGCCTCCTCGCTTTGACCGGATAGCCGCAGCCCCTTGACCAGCTTGCCCAACACCTCGACATCTTCCGGAGCTTGCTCTGCCGCTTTGCGCAAATGGGCCAGCCCTTCCTCGGTCTGGCCCAGACGCAAGAGCAGATGGCCGTAATCGGCACGGCACTTGACATGGCCGGGATCCAGCTCCAGAGCGCGGCGATAATGCTCTGCGGCGCTTTGCAGGTCTGCGCCTTCCTCGGCGCCCAGAGCCGCGGCGAACAGATAGTGATAGCGGGCGTTATCGGGTTGATGCCGCAGCGCCGCTGTCAGATGGCGCCGGGCCTGTTTGTATTTACGACGTTGGAGATAGATTTCTGCCAGCCGGGCCTGCGTTTCCTCGGCGGCCTCGGCAGGCAGATAGCGGAAGCGCGACAGGCGCATGAGAATAGTCACGGCGTCACGATGACGGCCGACTTCCTGATAGCGCCGGCCCATGGCCAGGACGCCCTCGATGAGATTCAAGGTTGGCATCATAGCGGCCTCCCTGCCGCGGAAAATCGCCTCTTGCTTGTGCTGCGGGCTAGTAACTCCCGAGAAATGTCCCGCGAACACCCATCCTAACGATGTTGCCGCGTTGGGACAAGAGGAAACAACGTTTATTCGCTTACCGGCTCGCCTTCTCAGAAGCAGCGATTTTTGCTAAATTGACGCTGTGAAAAGAAGCCGTGGCTTTGGCCAGGGCCGTCCATAAATGGGAGGAATGTGTGGCCTCGATTAACTACAGCCAGGTACGTAAGGGCATGGTCATCGTCGGCGAAGACGGCCAGCTCTACTCCGTGGTGGACCGCGATCTGAACACGCCGGGAAACTGGCGCGCCATTCTGAACTTGAAGCTCAAGAACCTTAAAACGGGCGCCGTCACGCCCAAACGCTTTCGGCCTGAAGACAAAGTCGAGCTGGCCTATCTCGACAAGCGGCCGATGCAATACCTCTACAAAGAGGGCAACGATTACGTCTTCATGGACAAGGAGACCTACGACCAGATCAGCTTGAACGCCGAGCTGGCCGGCGAGATGATCCTTTATCTGAAAGAGAATGAGGATGCCCAGGTGACGTTCTATGAAGGCAAACCGATCAGTCTGGAATTGCCAGCCACGGTCGAACTGAAGGTGGTCGAGACCGAACCATCAGTCAAGGGGGCGACGGCCGCCGCTCAGTACAAGCCGGCGACGCTGGAAACCGGCCTGAAAATCACGGTGCCGCCATTCATCGGCGTCGGTGAAGTCGTCCAGGTCGATACGCGCACCGGCGAATACCTCAGCCGTGCCAAGTAACAAACCCATTAACGAGCCGAGAAGCGTATTAACGAACCTTGCCGTCGCTTACGCTTCCGGCTCGTCCATTTTCTCTCCGCTTCCCGCTTGACATTTCGTGGCCAAACCTCCACATTATCTAAAGCGGCTGACGCCGCCTCTGCGGTTCGGCCGTCCTGCCTGTGTGTTTGACCTTACCGCCTACCTGATTCGACTAACTATGCGAACTTGTCTATCCGCGATATTGGTGTCCCTCTGGTTCTCCGGCTCGATGCTCGCCGCGGAGGTGCGAAGCGGAGAACAGATTTACCGCCAGCAGTGCGCCTCCTGTCACGGTGTCAAAGGCGAAGGCAGCGAGGAATACAAACGTCCCCTCACCGGCGATCGTTCGGTGGCCCAGCTGGCGCGCTTCATCGCCAGGTCGATGCCCAAAAACTCGGACAAGAAATGCACCGGGGAAGATGCTCAGAAAGTCGCTGTCTACATTTATGAAACGTTCTACTCGAAAACCGCCCAGGCACGCAACAAGCCGCCACGCATCGAACTATCGCGTTTGACGGTGCGGCAATATCGGCAAGCAGTAACCGATCTGATCGGCACGTTTCGCGGCCCGGCGCATTGGGACCAGCAACGCGGTCTGAAAGGCGAATATTACAAATCGCGCCGCCTGTGGCGCCCCGATGAGCGTGTTCTTTCACGCGTCGATCCGGTGGTCCAGTTTGATTTTGGCGTGACGGGTCCGGAGCCGAACAAATTTGAACCCGATCAATTCTCGATCCGGTGGAGCGGTTCCGTGCTGGCTCCGGAGACAGGCGAGTACGAGTTCATCGTCCGTACCGAACACGCGGCCCGTCTTTGGCTCAACGACACCAAGCGGCCGTTGATTGATGCCTGGGTGAAATCGGGCAATGATACCGAGCATCGCGCCGCCATCTTTTTGTTGGGCGGCCGCGTTTATCCGCTGCGGCTGGAATTCTCCAAGGCCAAGCAGGGCGTCGATGATTCTAAGGACAAAAAGAAGAAAAAGCCAGAAGTCAAGGCGTCGATCGCGCTGGAGTGGAAGCTGCCGCACCGAACGCCAGAAGTGATTCCGCAGCGTTGCCTGTCGCCGCTGGCTGTGCCGATTTCGTTTGTCCTTACCACGCCATTCCCACCGGATGATCGTAGCATCGGCTACGAGCGTGGCTCCTCGATTTCCCGGGCCTGGGAGCAGGCCACGACGGACGCAGCCATCGAAATAGCCGATTATGTGATGAGTCATCTCGCCGAGTTGTCCGGGGTCCGCGAGGAGGCTGCCGACCGCCCCGCCAAACTGCGCGATTTCTGCTGCCGCTTCGCCGAGCGCGCCTTTCGGCGGCCGCTGACCAAGGAACAGAAACGGCTATACGTCGATCAACAATTTGAGAAAGTCCGCGCGGTCGAAGCCGCCGTCAAGCGAAGTCTTTTGCTTGTTCTCAAATCGCCGTATTTTCTCTATCGGGAAATCGGCGGCAGCCAAGACAACTATGATGCGGCCTCTCGCCTCTCGTTCGCCTTGTGGGACTCGTTGCCCGATGTCGAGCTGTTGCGAGCGGCGGCCTCCGGACAACTGGCCACGCGCCCACAGCTGCTTCGCCAGGCCGAACGCATGGTGTCGGATCTGCGGACACGGGCCAAGCTGCACGATTTCTTCATGCAATGGCTCAAGGTCGATCCTGTTCCCGACTTGGCCAAGGATTCTACCCAGTTTCCCGGATTCGATCGCGCCGCCGCTTCGGACCTGCGCACCTCACTAGAGCTGTTCCTGGAAGATGTGTTGTGGAGCGAAGCGTCCGACTTCCGCCAGCTTTTCCTTGCCGATTATTTGTATCTGAACGGCCGGCTGGCGTCGCTGTACGGCGTCGGTCTTCCGGCAGGCTCCACGTTTCAGAAAGTTTCGCCGAAGTCCGGCGAACGTGCCGGCATCCTGACGCATCCGTACCTGATGGCGACATTTGCCTATACAGCCACCAGTTCGCCTATCCATCGCGGCGTCTTCCTGGCTCGTAGCGTCCTGGGACGCGCTTTGCTACCGCCGCCTGAAGCGTTCACGCCGCTGCCGCCGGAGCTGCACCCGCAATTGACCACCCGCGAGCGCATCGACCTGCAAACGAAGCCGCACGCCTGTCAGACCTGTCATGGCATGATTAACCCGCTCGGCTTCACGTTGGAAAATTTCGACGCCATTGGCCGTTTCCGCGATAAGGAAAAAGATCGGCCCATCGATACCACGGGGAGCTATCTGACACGCAAGGGCGCGATTGTGAAATTCACCGGTGTCCGCGACCTTGCCGCTTTTCTCGCTGCCAGTGATGAAGTGCAAGAAGCCTTCGTGGAACAGCTGTTTCACTATTTCGTCAAGCAACCGATTCGCGCCTACGGACCCGACAAAATATCGGCACTACGGCACTTTTTTGTTGACAATCACTGCAATGTCCGCAAACTGATGGTGGAGATTGCCGCAGAATCTGTATTGCAACCTTCCCCAGCCCGCAGCGTCCGTAAAGGCAAGTGACCCCCATAGGCAAGTGACCCCCATGCGGATGCGGCGGGCTGGTAAATCTGTAAGGAGAAATAACATGACAACGAACCAAACACGGCGCGAGTTCCTCCGTGATCTGGGCATTAGCGCGGCGGCTTTGCCATTCATCCTCAATCTGCCCAGCCTCGGCTTCGCCAATCAGCGCCAGCGCAAGCAGCGTCTGGTCTTTCTCTTCAGCCCCAATGGCGTCATTCCTTCTGCGTTCTGGCCTGAGGAGGAAGGTCCACTCACCACGCTCAAAGAGAGTCTCAAGCCGCTGGAGCCGTTCAAGGAACGCACGCTGATCTTGCACGGCGTCTGCGACAAAGTGCGTGGCGATGGCGACAATCACATGCGCGGCATCGGCTGCCTGCTGACCGGCATCGAGCTGTTCCCCGGCAATATCCAGGGCGGCTCGCACACACCAGCCGGCTGGGCCAGCGGTCTGTCCATCGATCAAGAGATCAAAAATCATTTGCAAGCCAATCCGGCAACGCGCACGCGTTTCGGCTCACTGGAGTTCGGCGTCCTGGTTCCCGATCGCGCCGATACCTGGACGCGCATGATCTACGCCGGACCTAACAAACCAATTGCGCCCATTGACGATCCTTATCAGATGTTTAACAAGCTCTATGGCCGCATGAAGGACCAGGAGCACCTCAAAAGCATCCTCGATGATTTGCAGGAGGACCTGCGCAAGGTCCGTTCCGTGGTCAGTACCGAAGATCGCCGTTTACTGGAAGAGCACGCCGCCTTTGTTCGCGAGATGGAGCAGGAATTGAAAGCGAGCAAAGAGCAAGACGTGGGCCACGCCGTCCCCGAATTGGAGCCGGGCATCAAGACCGAGAATGACAACATGCCGCGCATCAGCAAGATGCAGATCGATTTGATGGTCAACAGTTTTGCCGCCGATTTCGCCCGCGTGGCGTCGCTGCAATTCACCAATTCGGTCGGCCAGGCGCGGATGCGCTGGCTCAAGATCAACGAAGGCCATCATGAACTGTCGCACCACCCCGACAGCGATAAAGACGCTGTGGACAAACTGATACGCATCAACAAATGGTACTGTGAGCAAATGGCCTATTTGGCCAAACGTTTGGCCGAGACACCGGAACCGGGCGGCGGCGGCAGCCTGCTCGACAATACCCTCTTGGTGTGGACCAACGAGTTGGGCAAGGGCAATTCGCACACGTTGGACAATATCCCGTTCGTGCTGGTCGGCAACGGTCTCGATTTCAAGATGGGCCGTTCCATCAAGTATCCGAAGGTGCCGCATAATCGCTTGCTGCTGTCGCTGGCGCACGGCATGGGCCATCGCATCAAGACGTTCGGCAACCCGGATTTCTGCAGCGCAGGACCGTTGCCGAAATTGAGCTGACCAGGCCGAAGCGTGAGTGGCGGGAAAGAGAAAAGGAAGTAGTTATGATCTTCTATTCACCCGCCGAGCAGCACTTTGTGTTGCACAATGGCAATTAGGACACTTAATATCGCCATCAAATAATAAGTTAGGCGAGTGGAACATTCGCCTCAACTTATGATGGCGATCCTCTGCCAGACTTGGTGGTAGGGAAGTAGAAATAAGCCGTAGCCTTGTGGATCGTCTGGCTATCGCTGCCCGACTCGGCGTGCCGGAGGTTTGCGGGCGCGGTGGCCAAAACCCAACAGGAGCAGCGATGACAGACCAAATCCACAAAAGCGATGAAGAATGGCGCTCCCAGCTGACAGACTTGCAATATCAGGTGACGCGCTGCCAAGGCACGGAGCCGCCCTTTCACAACGAATACTGGAACACTCACGCCGACGGCGTTTATCGCTGCCTCTGCTGCGGTCAGCTGTTGTTCGATTCGACGACGAAGTTCGACTCCGGCACCGGCTGGCCCAGTTTCTTCAAACCGGTGGACGAACACAACCTGTCGTTGCACGAAGACCGTAGCGCGTCCATGACGCGCACGGAAGTTCGTTGCCGTCGCTGCGACGCCCATCTCGGACACCTCTTCGCCGATGGCCCACCGCCTACCGGCCTGCGCTATTGCATGAACTCCGCCGCCTTGAAATTTGTGCCACGCACCGACGAACAGACCGACGCCGGCGACAAGGAGTGAAAGGTGGAAAGCATACACGGGGCGATTTATGGCCCTGCCCGAATGGGCAAGGAAGAGATCAGCGAGTAAGACCTTTCTGATAGATGCGCCCCTTTTGAGGCTACGGGCATTCGGCTGGACTCACAGCGGCGTCGTCGGCGATGGCGGCCGGCTTGGCCAGATGGAAATCGAGCACCAGCGGCAAGTGATCGGAAGCCAGGCGGGCCAGGGGCGTGCGAACGATGGTGGCGTGATGAATCTCGATGTTGCCGCGATAGTAGACTTTGTCCAATGAGGCCACGGCCAGGAAAGAGGGAAAACTTCGGAAACGACGGATGGGAGCCGTCGCATGGTGAAAGCCGTGGTTGAGGAAATGGTGCTTGCCCAGCGTGTTGCGCCAATCGTTGAAATCGCCGGCGATGATAGTCGGCAGATGAGCGAATTCCAGGAAGGAGCCGTGATTGAGCAAGTGCACGGCTTGCCAGCGGCGTTCCTTTTCGCGCAGCCCCAGGTGCCAGTTGATGAGATGCAGCGGTCCCTGCGCCGTCTCCACGACGACGAGCTGCGCGCCGCGCGGCTTGCGGCGGCGATGGCGAATCGATACCTGGCATTCGTTGCGGAATGGCCAGCGCGACAGAATCAGGTTACCGTAGCCGCCTTCCTGGTGCGGCACATTGAGTTGAAAAAGATGAGCTTTGGCGCCGAGGCGATGAGCCAGCAAAGCCGGCTGATCGTGGTAGCGCGAACGGCGGACGTGACGGTCTACTTCCTGTAAGCAAATCAGATCGGGTTCTTGCTCCTGTATGACTTCGATGATTCGTTCCAGCCGGTAGCGTCGATCGCTACCGATTCCTTTGTGGATATTGTAGGTCAACAAACGCATATTTTCCAACCCTGAAGCCCTCGCTGAGCGGCAACCTGTGCGCGAATGGTTTCCGGCACCTGGCTCCCGGCATGCCGGGAGCCCTAGTTCCGATGCCCATTATATCAGCGTTTCACGCCAGCGTCCGGTACGCTTTCCAGAGCGGCCCCAGGCTGCGGCAGGAAGGGAACAAACGGATTCACGGGCGGTGCGGCGCTTGGCGCGGCAGTGGGACAGCCCTCCGGCGGCGGACAGGGCGTTTGCGGCCGACCGCATGGCGGACAGACCTTGCTACGGCCGCAATCATCCCAGCCTCGTGTGGGGACGAAAATTCTATCGCCATTGGCGATCTGATAATTCGTCGATGTATCTCCCAGCTGCACGATGTCGTTGTAGCAGATGGGCAAAACGACACGGCAGCCGTCCGGCGGTGTCGGCCGCGAGAGCGTGATGAATTTCCGCGACGCTTTGTCGTTCAGCCCCCCGGCCGCCAAGATGGCGTCGAGGACCGTCTCGCGTCCCTGGAGCGGGAAGGCGCCCGGAGCGTTGACTTCGCCGAGAACGTAGTACACTTTGCTGACGCGCGTCACCAGGCGAACGGTGATCGGCCCGGCGTTTTTCTCTTGTGCTTCGATCTGAGCACGCACATCCGCCTCAATCTGAGGGATAGTTTTGCCCGCCACGATAATCTGCCCATAGCGGCCCAGTTGGATAGTGCCATCGGGCAGCACGGTTTGATCGCCAGGCAGACGCACCGGCGACTCAAAGTTGGCCGGCTGCACCAGTAACACGTCTCCCGGTTCGACGATGTAAGGGGGGGCGATGCGCTTATCCAACTCGCGCGGCAGCGGCAACGGATCGGGATAGGCCGAACGCAGTGCCTTGGCTTCGGCGGTCAGGCGATGGCCGGTCGGCGTCAGCCCCAAGATATTGGAACAACCGGCGGCAAGAAAACACCCCAGGAAAACCATCGATAGGACAGACCACCCATACGCGCCTTGTCCCTGGCTGCATCGAGACATTGGCGTTATCCTCCTCCGCCCGAATCACCGCTTCCGTACGGCCGCGATTCCGTTTTGTCCGGCGCGATTCGCACATCAAAGGAGGCCGTCCTGGCTGCATGGTAATAATCGACCGGGAAAAGGACGGGAATCCAACAAAAAAGTGGCTAAGGGATGTTCGGGATGACGAGGCTAATGGCGCGGCCGAGGAAAAAACGCACCGCATCTTCCGTGAGGGTCACCAGCGGTTCCAAACGCACGACCGGAGCGCGAACGGTGCCGGTGACGCGCAGATGAACGACCGCGGCGGCCAACAAGGCGTTGGCTTCATAGAGCACCAGACGCGGAATGGCGCCGACGAGGGGGATGCGCCGACTGATGGCGGCAGTCTGGGCTGGATTAAGACAGAAAAGACCTGTTTGCGCCGTTACTTCCAGGTTGAGATTGCCGGCCAGGTTGAGGGTGCCGAGAAGGAGCAGCTTGATGAAATCGCCGACCAGAGTAGCGTGTTCAATGCGGAAGATGCCGCCGGCCAGCCGGCCCTTCAACTCGCCCGATTGGAACGTCGTTGTTGCCGCGCCGGGACGCAGATAGGGCGTGAGATAGCGCAGCACCGGCATTTGCAAGGCTTGCCCTTGCTTCATCTTCGCCTGCACCAAGGCTGTCAGGTCGTTGAGCGAACGCATCTCGTTGCCGGCCAGATCGACGCGCCCAGAGACGCGGCCGGAAGCGTAGGAGCTAAGCTCCGGCGCGCTCCGCAGCAGAGTGCGCAGGTTTACGTCGTAGAAAAGCAACAGGCCGGCCAGGCGCAGACCGTTGCCCCAGTTCAGGATGCCCTCGAAGCGCGCGCGGCCTTGGGCGAGGCGAGCCTGGCTGTCACGGATGGCCAATTCGCCGCTTCCCTGGGAGGGAGAAAAACTGAACGTCAGCGGGATGCGCCATTCGGTGATCTCCATGCCGTAGATTTGGCCACGGGCCACCGTGACTCCGCCGCTGCCATCCCAATCACGGCCGATAGTGCCGTGGAGGTTCACGTCCACTGGTCCTTTGACGCGAGAGGCCACCGCCGGCAACGGCACAAGCAGGTGCGACGCCTCGACGTGTTGCAAATCGATGCGGAACCAACTGCGGCTGTTCGGTTTGAGGCCGAAAACGAACTGGCCAAGAAATAAGCCGCCGGCCACATCACCCGTGACATTATAAACTTCGAAGGCATTGGCCGTCAGCCGGACGTTGCCTTGTAAGCTCGAACCGAGAAACGCATCGTCCCAACTGATATTAACGATCTGAAAAGTTCCATCTCCGAGCGGCGCCAGGTTCGGCCCCACGTGTCGGTAGTTTAGAACAATGAAGAATTGGCCCTTCAGACGCGCCAGGGGGCCAGTGATGTCGTATACAGGCCACACACGCGATAGCTGAGCATTGTGCAGCTCCAAACGTCCACGGCCGCCAGGTTCATCGGCATCCTTTCCGGTTAGCGATGCTTCGTAGAAGCGCCTTTCCTCAGGATGCTTCGACGAAGCAGAGCGAACCCCATCAGGCGATTGCACAGGGAGTTTGTAGGACTGCTTCTTCTCTTCTTCCTTCGGCGGCAGCGGCAGATCGCCTTTGATGGTGAAGGTGCCGCCCAGTGTTTCGCCCTGGAGGTTGTACGTGGTTTTGCCGGCGCGGGAATCGATGGTGCCTTTCAATCTCTCGGCCGGGATGCCCTGCACGCGCAGCTGCGGAGCAGTCACTTCTACCTGGCTGGTCCAGGTGCGCGGTTTGTCCTCTGCGGCGGCGGACAATTGACCTTTGACCGTGCCGGAAACTTTGCCCTCCAGGCGCACCGGAAAAGCGGGTAGCGCCTTGGCCATCGCTTGTACGTCGAGATGGCGAACGTTCAGGTCGGCGCTGCCCGGCTCTGTAGCGCCAAGCGGCAGGCGTGCTGAACCAGTCACGCCTCCGCTGTACAATTTCATCTGGATATCTTTCAATAGCAGATCGTTTTTATCCTTGGACCAGTGGAACGACAGATCGTCCACTGTAAATCGTTCCACCACCAGATTGCGCGCGTGCAGCTGTCCGTTGGTGTCGAACTGGAGCGGCTTCAACGTCCCTTTCGCCGTGCCCTCGAGCTGGGCACGGCCTTTAAGCTCGAAGGGCGGTCGGAACGCCGGCGCCAAACGGTGGAGCACCGCCAAATCGCCGTTTCCCAGATGCACCTTGGCCTCAAAGGGATAAGCGCCCTGGAACTGCACTTCGCCCTGGCCCATCAGCGGCGCGCCCCCGAGGTCGGCACGGAGGTTCTCGAGGTTGAGCACGCCATTGCTGTAGCGGACTTGCGCCTCCACGTTGCTCAGCGCCAGGCCAGCCACGTTGAATGTCGCCAACTTGGCATTGCCGCGCAGCCGATACGCCTTCCAATCTCCCGCTGTATTGACGGGAATAGAGGCGTGGACCTGGAATGTCAGACGGCCCGTGACCGTGTAGGGCAGGTTCAACTTCAGCCTTTGCACCAGCTGAGCAAGATCCACGTTTTGGAGATTGAGATCCACGTCGAGATAGGTCGGTCCTTGTCCGGGTTTGCTCGGCGGTTTGAGCTTGCCCAGCGCCGTGGCAGCAGCGTCGATGCCTTTGGATAAGCCGTCGGCAGCCAGTTTGATGCCGCGCCCAAGCAGATCGATCATTTCGGCAGGCGCATTGGGAAAGATAGCGCCTTTATTCGCGGGCTTATTTTCCTGCCGCTCGGCGGGCTTACGTTCCCTGTTGGGATAATTCCATCGTATTTGCGTCTCGGTCTTCTTTCCTACGGCGGGACGGACCGGCTCCGGTTGATGGAAGCGGAAACGTCCTTTCTCGGACCGCAGAGTTAGTCGAACCGGCTTATCGATGGGGAAACCACCCCAGTTCGCCTCACGGATCAAACCTTCTCCTGATCCCGCCGTCTCGACTTTGCCCTGCTTGATTGTCACGACAAGATCAGCGGATCCGGTTAGTTTGCCGTCGATGTCGCTGGGCACGTTCCAGCTGCGCGGCAGGTCGTGCAGCACCACGTCTTGCACGCCGGCTTTGAAAGCCAGACGTGTTGGCTCATCGTGAAAATTCAGTTTACCGCTGGCCACAATCGAACCGCCGGCTGTCTTGCCGTGTACATTATCCAGCTCGATGACCTCATCGGCGACGATCACTTTGCCGTTAGCATGCATCGCGTTCAGGTCGATCGAAGGCACCTGCACGTGGGCATCCTGAGGTGAAATCTCGACGCGGTAATGCACTGAGGTTTTGTCGCCCCTGGTTTCCATATCCAGGCGCAGCTGCACGGGCGTCGTTCCTTCGACCTGGACCTCCTGCCAAACCGACGGTGGCACGAAGGGGATGGCCTTTAGCTTCGTCATGGTAACGGCGACGCTCTCGGTACCGAGCGAGATGCTCCCCTGACTGCCAGTGCTATTGAACGTGCCGTTGGCCTTCCAATTACCCCAAAACGGATCGTTGATGATTCCGGTCAGCGTCAGGCTGTCCGCGCGGGAGGTAAGATCGGCGTGGATACCGCGGATCATCATGGGCAAGCGATGGTGCTGATCGAAAGTCAGCTCGCCGCCGTCGATATGGAAATTCGGCAGTCGTTCCGGAGCAGTCTTTTTCTTGGTCGGCGTCTTGGTAAGCAGTCGGCCAGCGCGGTCAAAGCGCAGGAGCATGCGGGCGCCCTGGAGGTGAATGTCCTGGGGAGACTGGCCGCGCAGCAGGCTGAGGACAGATACGTCGGCTGTCACATCATTGATACGCAGCCAGGGTTTGTTAGTCTCGCCGTCCTCGTAGGCTTCCAGACCGCGCACGCGGCTGGTGCCAATCAGCCCAATCTGAGCGCTTTGAATTTCGACGCGTCCACCGAGCATCGCCTGCAACTGTTCGGCGACTTGGCGAACGGCTGCCGCCGAAGACAGGTAAAAGCGCAGAGCAATCAGGCCGCCCCCAGCGAGCAAAAGCAGAGCGATAAAGGTGATCCACAACGTTTTGCGCAGCCAGGCAGTTCGCTTCATGGTGATCTCCATCACAGGTGCGTTCTCGTGCAGATGAAGCGCGGCCCGAAGGACCGTAGCCGATATACTGGCAAATGCTGTACCCGGCCGATGCTAAACCGCTGGTTAGCGACGCTCCGCAGAAGCATCGGCGGCAACCCTTCTGCGAAGCGTCGCTAACCAGATGGAATCGACTGGGGGGCCTCTCTTGCTTGAACAGGCTTCGTAGCGCCGCCTGCGCAGAGAAGAGGAGAGGAACAGAAAATGCCCAGGATACCGATTGTGTCGTCGTGGGTTCAGGCGGCCTGGCGGCTGGCCAAGATCGCCACGCGATCGAGACTTTGCTGTGCTCCCAGGGCAATGAGTGTGTCGCCGGGCATCATGACGGCATCTCCGGGCGGATTGGCGAGAAGATTGCCTTGGGCATCTTTGATGGCCACGACGATGACGCCGAGATCTTGACGCAGGCCGCTGGCGTGCAGCGTGACGCCCGCTAGCTTGCTTCCCGGCTGAATCCGTGTTTCTTCGATTTGCAGATCGAGGTGCTCTGCTCCGGTAGCCCACTCGAGGAAATCGACCACAGCAGGGCGCAGTACGGCCATCGCCACTTTGGCGCCGCCGATGGCGTAAGGTGTAACCACCTGACTGGCGCCGGCGCGGCGCAGCTTCTCTTCGGCCAATTCGCCCTCGGCGCGGGCCACGATAAACAATTTATCGTTGAGCAAACGAGCACTCAGGGTGATGAAGAGGTTATCAGCATCGGAGGCGGCCACCGTAACGAGGGCACGGGCACGCTCAACACCGGCATGACGCAACACCGCATCCGAGGTAGCATCGCCCTCCAGGGCAATGCCGTGCGCCAGGTCGAAATCGCGCAGCAGCTCCGCACGACGATCAATGACCACGAACGGCAAACCTCGCTGCGCAAACTCGCGACAGACGTGCCGACCCATACGGCCGTAGCCACAGATAATCATATGATTCTTCAATTTCGCCAGACTGCGCTCCATGCGCCGCCTCCCGAATAATTGTTGGACCTCGCCATTGATGACGACGCGGACCAGTTCCGTCACTGCGTAAAAAAACGTCAACACCCCGACCAGTAACAGGATGATCGTGAAGAGGCGTCCCGACGGTGTGAGGGGATGGACTTCCTCGTAGCCGACCGTGGTCAGTGTGATGACCGTCATGTAGAGCGCGTCCAGAAGCGTGTAGCGCTCATCGAGGAGATAATATCCCGCCGTGCCTGCGATCATCAAAGCGGTTGGAATCAAGATGAGAATAAGGTAGCGGTGCGGTACCACGTTCCTTCTCCCGCCCGAACCGATCCCCTTGATTGAGTTGCGAGTCGTAGCGAGGGTTTGTCTCCGACTCGCAACTCAATCAAGGGGGTTAGCCTAACCGCGTCGCAGCAACTCCTGTCGCGCGGCCAACACGATCTGCATCAAATGCTCGCGCTGCTGTTCTTTGGGACAGCGTGCCTCGCGCTGTACCCAGGCGAGCGTCCGGTCGAGGATAGCGAGCAGCGGGGCCATCGTGTCCGCATCTGGATGCAGCGGCCGGCCCTCCTTCTGCACATACACCGGCGAGGTGTGAGCGCGGAAGGCGCCATCTGCGCCGAGGCAACGTGCTGCCAGCCAGCCACTGCCGGCTATTGGTACCTCTGCCTCGATCGTTGCTGCCCGCTGTTCGCTGTCTGCATCGCCAGCGGCAAGGACTGCCCCATTGTATACGCATTCCAGCCGGGCAAACGGTGTCACACTGCGCGCCTCGGCCTGAATGCGCACGGTTTGCTCCTCCTTGGACAAGGACAACACGGAGCCAATTTCTTGTCCGTTCACCGTCAGCGACAGCAAGGGACCGTCCGTCACGAAGGTCCGGCCGGCGCGCACGGACTCAATCCAAGCACCATAACGAAATTCCTGATTCGGTTCCAGACGAGCATAGGTGCGCAGCGCCCCCAGCGCCACGGCGTTGCTGTCTTTGCCGCTGGCGCCCACGAGCGGCAAACGCTGACCACAGGCGAGCAGCTGGTACCAGTTGATCCAACTTTTGCTGTTCGGGCCAACCTCGAAGGCATCAATCTTGCCCAAGAGCAGAGCGGCGAGCGCTTCGCCCTGCGGATGCTCCGTGGTTAACCGCGGCCAATCCGGCCAAGTCACGAGTCCTTTCTTACGATGGCATTGATCGCACCAGTCAGCCACGGACCAATCGTCCAGCCCAGCGGGTGCTCCGAAGCGAAGCGGATAAACGACCCGGTGGCAGTTCAAGAGTGCCACGGTGCCGAGGACAGGATGTGTATTGCACGTGTTGACGACGACGCAGGGCGGTCCTTCCAGGGCTGGCTCGGTACCGCTGAAGGCCAGCAGGTTGACGAATGCAGCAGGACGATTTTCGTGTGATGGACGTTCGTAGGCCAGCAAGTTCACCACATCCAGCCCCTCGGCTGCTCCTTCCAGGCGTGCAGCGTGCGGCGACATATCCTGCGCTCGTCCATCGCCGGGATACCAACCGCGCGAACGCCAATCGAGCGCACGTTCCATTGTCAGGCGCAGGGCGATCTTCCCTGGCCCCAGGACCACGTCGCGACAAAGGGGCAGATATTCCGGCCCTTTGGAAGCCTCAACGCGGACGGGACCGGGAGGCAGGCGGACTTCGCAAATGCCATCGATGTAGGCGAAATCGACGCTGCCGAGGCGAACCTGACCACCGACATCCGCGCCCGGCGCAAGGGCAAACTTCACCAGCCGGCCAAACGGCATCCGACAGACACCGGCAGCATCGACCAGGCGCAGCCGCACCGGCGTCGGCTGTCCGGTAGCCGCATCACTGACACGCACGTGAACGGTAAGCATGGAGTTTCTTTTTCATTCCCCATCAGAAAACTCGTCGAACCACACTCTACGTTAGCCCTTCCCGACCGCAACATGCAACGTACCGTTCGCTATCTCCATCGGGGGATAATGTTAAGCCAAGAATCAAGGACGGCCCGGAAGAAAGTCAACGCAGCGCATGCAATCTCACCAGAACGGGACGATTGGGTTGCAAGGTCAACAGAGGCTTGGGCACAACGGGAGGTCCATCCGGCAGCGCGAAACGAAACCGCTGCACCATCGTCGCCAGCACCAGAGGCAATTCCATGAGGGCGAAGTTGTTGCCAATGCACACGCGCTGGCCGCCGCCAAAAGGGAAGTAGGCGTAGCGCGGCAAGCGTTTGGCCAGGCCGTCCGCCCATCTTTCTGGATAAAAGCGCTCCGGATCATCGTAATAACGCGGATCCCGATGCACCACCCATTGGCTCATCAGGACGGTCCCTCCGGCAGGCACGGGATAATCGCCGATTGTGCAAGGTCCGATAGCCTGCCGGCCGATGGCGTAGGCCGGCGGATAAAGACGCATAACTTCCTGAATCACCATCTCGGTATAAGGCAGGTTGGGCAGATCGGCGGCGGTGGGCGTCCGACCACCAAGCACCTGATGCAGCTCCGCTTGCAATTTTTCGACCACTTCGGGATGTTGGGCCAACAGATAACCGCCCCAGGCCAGAGCCAGCGCCGTCGTTTCGTGTCCGGCCAAAAACAGCGTCATGGCCTCATCCCGCAACTGCCGGTCGGTCATACCGCTGCCGTCGCTTTCGTGCCGCGCGTGCAGCAAGATCGATAGCAGGTCTTTCTGTTGCCCCTCCGTACGGCGTTGATGGATGAGTTTATAAAGGATGGCATCGAGGCGGCGGATAGCCTTGCGGATGCGCCAATTGCCCGGCGTTGGCACATTATCGGGCAGAGGAAGGATACGGAAAAGGCGCTGATCGAAGGTGCCCATCGCCTCGCGGAGGGCACATCCGACTGCCTCAGCTTGATCTCCGGCATCGACGCCGAACAGTGTCTTGGTGGCGATGGCCAGCGTCAGTTTCCGCATCTCAATGTGCAGATCGCGGACTTCGCCGTCGTGCCAAGTATCGATTTGCCGCTCGGCGCAGGCCGTCATGTCCGGGGCGTAGGACAGGATGCGTTCGCGTTGAAAGACCGGCTGAATCAGCCGCCGCTGCCGCAACCAGAACTCGCCTTCACTGGTCAACAGACCGTTGCCCAAGAGCAGGCGATTCATGCGCAGGGCATAATGCTTGGTGAAATTGCGGCTATGCAATACCTGTTCGATGAGCGCCGGGTGATTGACAAACCAGATACGCTTAAGCCCAAAGCGCATGCTGGTGCAGTCGCCGTAGGTACGGGCGCAGTGCAAGTAGAAGCCGAGCGGATCATGGCGCATCTCCGGCAAATTGCCGCTGAGAAAATGGCCTTTGGGTCCAGGTGGGATCAGAACTTTGCTCATCGTCGGCTTTCCCCATTCTTCCTACCAGCCTGCCCCGCCAGCCAGGGCACCCCCTCGCTAGCGCGGCGGGCTGGTAAGGAGCGCTGAGAGCAAATGCGAGTAATCAGCATACGGCGTTTGGCACGGCGGTCCCTGGGCATGCAGGTACGCGCTGCCCGTCCCTTCTCGGCCCAAGGCGATGATGGAGCTGGAGACCGTACCGCGGTCGCCGGCGTGGAAACAGATAGGCGGATGCTCCGGCCCCTGTTGCGTACACAGTTCGCGCAACGCTTGCACACAATCCGCTGCTGCATCATAGGCACGTCGATTCAGCCAATCCAGGGCATATTTCAGGCGCGGATCGCTGCGATCGTTGACATCGCCATTGGTCAATACGTGAATGCCGGTCGGCAACGGTCGAATGCACAGGCATTCGCCGGCGTGAACGACGACGGCCCGGCTGGCATCGGCGCACAGGAAGTTTGCGCCGGCATAGGGCTGTTGGTGCAGGGCGTGAAGAACGTGCTCGAGCGCCGCTGCTGCCGAGGGATAGGCCAGCATTTCGCGAACCAACAAGCCACGGCTGCGCGGCTGGACCGGTGTTTCCCGCTTCGGCCGATTGGTAACGGCTGCCAAGACGCCTTTTTCATTGACGCCCAACCATGTTCCCCCTGCGATGGGATCGACGCCAGCCACGGCGCGGATCGGTCCCGGCAGTAAACGCGGCGGTTCGCCGCCACGCTGATAAAATTCTTCCCGGTTGGCCCCGACAAGAATCGCGGCGTCCTCAACGACATGAAAGAACAAAGCCAACAGGCACATCGTCCTGTTCTCCCCTCCGCGCCACTTGCCGCGGTCTCGTAGTCAACATGTTCGGACTACTGTATTGTACCAAGAGGCGAGATCTAGCGTGGTTGGTTCCACCCAATGTATCCGGGGATGATCGACTTGCGATGATTCGGCTCTTTGGATTGACCTTATTTCTCAGCTCGGCTTTGCTCTTTCTCGTGCAGCCCATGATCGGCCGGTTGATCTTGCCTCTGTTGGGCGGCACGCCCGCGGTCTGGAATACCTGCATGGTTTTTTTTCAGGCGGTCTTGCTCGGCGGTTATATCTACGCGCACGTATTGCCGTCCTGGCTCGGCGAGCGCTATCATGCCCTCCTCCATGTGATCTTCCTGCTACTTCCGCTGATCTGCTTGCCGATCGCTCTGCCTCGAGATTGGGCGCCTCCCGATGAGTCGTCACCGATCTTGTGGGTGCTGGGACTGCTGCTGGCCTCGATCGGCCTGCCGTTTTTCGCGGTGGCAACCAGTTCGCCTCTATTGCAACGCTGGCTGGCTAACTCGGCGCATCCTTCCGCAAGCGATCCCTATTATCTCTATACAGCCAGCAATCTGGGCAGCCTGGCTGCCTTGTTGGGCTATCCGCTGTTCGTTGAGCCGCTCTTGAGCTTGGCGGACCAGGGGTATCTGTGGATGTTCGGCTACATCGCATTTCTCTTGCTCACAGTCGGTTGTGCTATTTGGTTCTGGAGGACCGCCGCTGATCGACGAACCAGAAACGTCTGCAGCGGAACGAGCGGAGAGACGCCAGCCTCGCTATCTTTCGCGGATGCTTCCAGCTCATTGCCTCAGTTCGGCTGGAAGCGGCGGCTGCGCTGGCTGCTGTTGGCGTTCGTCCCCTCCAGTCTGATGCTCAGTGTCACTACCTATCTGACTACGGATATCGCGTCTATTCCTCTACTCTGGATGGGACCGCTTGCCTTGTATTTGTTTACCTTCGTCTTGGTCTTCGCGCGCAAAGAGTGGGTACCATATTGCTTGCTGACGCGCTGGATGCCGGTCGTTGTACTGGTTATCGTTCTCGTCTTGTTGTCCGAGGCGACCGAACCGATCGCCTTGCTCTTGGCCCTGCATTTGGTTGGCCTATTTTGGATCGGCCTTGTCTGCCATGCCACGCTGGCACGGGACCGACCGCCCACGGAGCGGCTGACAGAGTTCTACCTGTGGCTATCGATCGGCGGTATGCTCGGCGGTATGTTCAATGCCTTGTTGGCACCTTTGTTATTTTCGACTCCGGCCGAGTATCCCCTGGTACTGGTCCTCGCTTGTCTGTTGCGCCCGACCTCGGGGCAGCTGCTTCGCTTCCTCGATCTCACCCTGCCACTGGGGCTAGGAGTGTTGACACTCGTCCTCGTCTTGAGCGGGCCGAGGCTTTGTCTGGAACCGGGACCGAACAGTATTGCCTGGATGTTTGCGGGGCCGCTGGTTGTTTGCTACACGTTTTCAGAACGGCCCGTGCGCTTTGCTCTGGGCATTGCCGCGATTCTACTGGCCGCAGCTGCCTACGATGGTGTATATGGACGGACGCTCTACCGTGCACGCAGCTTCTTTGGCGTGCATCGAGTGACCCTCGATCCGACCGGCTCATTTCGTTTGTTGGTGCATGGCGACACTATACATGGCCAGCAGAGTGTTGATCCTGCGCTGGCCCGCGAACCCCTGAGCTACTACTATCGTACCGGGCCCATCGGCCAGCTATTCGAGGCGCTGCGAGGCGATGAACGCTTGCGCAAGGTCGGCGTGATCGGTCTGGGTACAGGAGCGTTGACTTGCTATGCCGAGCCGGGACAGAGTTGGACGTTTTACGAGATTGATCCTGCCGTCGTGGCCATTGCCCGCGATTCGGGGCAGTTCACGTTCCTCACCGGCGGCCCCATCCAGCCGGCCCTTATCCTCGGCGATGCCCGACTGAAATTGGCGCAGAGCACGGAGCGCTACGGGGTGCTGGTCGTGGATGCTTTCAGCTCCGATGCCATTCCCATTCATTTGCTGACCCGCGAAGCCCTGCAAATTTACCGGGACCATTTGCGTGCGGATGGCCTCCTGGTCTTCAATATCTCCAGCCGCTATTTCGACCTGGAGGGCGTGCTGGCCGACCTGGCCAGCGATGCCGAGCCGCCGCTGCTCTGCCTGGCACAGAAAGACCTGGCAGTCGGAACCAGCGAGAAACAACGGGGCAAGGCTCCTTCGCACTGGGTCGTCCTGGCCCAGCGGCGCGAGGCGTTGGCGAAGCTCATGCAACGACGGACCTGGTATGAAGTGCGCGGCCGACCAGATCACGCTGTGTGGACCGATGATTACTGCAACCTGCTCAGCATCCTAAAATGGGAGGATGAACACTGAGAACTAGCGGACAAACCCGTAGAGCAAACGGGCCGCTTGCTCATTTTCAGGCCAGCGGGCCGCTTGCTCAGTTTTGTCCGCTAGGCGCTCTTGCGCAGCGGTTCTTGCACGCGTGGCGCCTTGCGGAGGCGCTCCAAAGACATCGGCCGTGCCGGTTGATCCAGCAGGGCATCGATGGCCTGCAAGCGCGGCAGCAAACCACGCCCATTAGCGATCTGAATTGCCAACCCCGGCCGAGCGTTCGCTTCCAACAACATCGGCCCGGCCTCCGCGTCCACAACGATATCGACGCCGAGATAGCCCAATCCCACGGCCCGCGCCACGCGCCGCGCCATGTCCAGCACCTCGCACCAGTACGGCACCCGCAGGCCGACAACCGGACTGCCTGTATCGGGATGATGCTCAATGAAGCGATGGCGCTGCACCGCATGATGGGTGATGCCGCTGTCGAGATCGATACCGGTACCGATGCCGCCCTGGTGCAGATTGGCCCGGCCGCCCGAGGCTTGGGTCGGTAGACGCAGCATGGCCATCGCCGGTTCATTGCGATAGAGGATAACACGCACGTCGGGAATGCCCTTGTACGTGATCGACTCGAACACGGGATGGAGATGAACACGCTGTTGCACGATGGCCGTGTCCGGTTGGCCACCCAGCGAGTACATACCCGACAAGATATCGGAAAAATGTTGGCGCAGCGCATCAGGCCGTATCTTGGTGCCATTGTGGCGAATATAATCCTTGCCGTCGCGGCCCATGATGACCAGAACGCCGCGGCCGGCAGAGCCGCGATTGGGTTTGACGACAAAATCGCTACGCTCGCCGAGCAGATGCGGCAAACGACGCAGCATCGAATAAGACGACACTTCCACGTACACTTGCGGCGTCGGCACGCCCATCCGCTGGCACAACCGGGCCATACGCAGCTTGTCATCGACAAGCGGGAAACGCGAACGCGGATTGTGATCAAGGATGTAAGCAGCATTGCGGCGATTCATGCCCAGAATGCCCAATTCCCGCAACCGCCGCGTCGCTTTGAATAACCCAAACATGCCTTGCCTCCAAAGAAGAGCTAACCACAGAGTGCCAGAGAACTCAGAGAAAATACCGAGGCAACAAAAGAAAAAAGATCGATGATGTCCTGTAGGATCTATTTAATTTTGTTCTCTTTGCATTTTCGCTGGGTTCTCTGACACTCTGTGGTTAGCGCTCTTTTTTCATAGCTCACTATCGATGACCCAGTGGTGTTGTTCTGGCGGCTGTTTGAGGAACTCGCGGAAGCGCAGCAGCTCCATCAGTCGGTAGCCCGTGTAACGGCCGATGAGCAGCTGCGCCGCCATAATCAGGCCGAGCGTTTCGGGGAAGCGGAGCATGTGCTGCACCAGCTTCGTGGAGCTGAGCACCAGCGCGATGATCGTCGCAATCAGCATCGTTTGAAACAGGGTGCGGAATGATGCAATCGTGCTATCTTCCATCTCCAAAGTCCAAAAGCGTTCCACCATGCCGCATAAAATAATCATGGGAAACAGCGAGATGTAGCGCGTCGTGGGAGCGCCATAGACGTTGGCGGCCACCACCGCGGCGATGAGGACGCTCATGATGAGCGTCAACATGGTGGCCACGCGCGGCACTTGCAGCAGGTGATAGCGGTCGAGAATGCGACGCATCAACCAACCGATCAGCAGAATGGTCACGAACACGAAAATACCCGGCAGGCTGTGCAAATCGTGAAAAGCCAAGCCGATCAGCGCCGGCGCAAAGGTTCCGAAGCTGCTCAGGCCGATCACATTGCGAAAGATGCAGATAAGGAGCGCCGCGATGGGCAACAGTAGCAGAATTTCGACGAGACGGCGCTCGGCGGGCGGCAAGGCAAGTAGCGACAGATGGAGAAACATACGCTTAAGCGGTGAAAGTTCGGCCGCGTTGACATCGACCGCAGGCAGGCGCTCGACCAGAAAAGCGAAGTCGAGGTCTTTGACGTGCCGGCCGCGCACCAGCGGTTTCTCACCGAAGCCGAAGATGAGATAGGTCGAAGGGACATGGCCGAAATGCTGATAAAACGGGCACATCGGCAGCCAGTGGCCGTAAGCAGACAGCCAAGCCTCGACCCAGTAATGCTGCGGCTGCTCGGCTCCGTTGGCCAATACCAAGCCGGTCACCAGACGAGCCGGAATGCCGCGATTGCGCAAAAGCGCCAGGAGCAAGCGGCTCTGGGCCAGACGATCGCCGCGCCGATTCCGCAAGCACTCAACGGCTGTGGCGGAAGGGCCATCCACGGGATCGTTCTTGATGTCCTTGGCAACGAAGCGATACAGCGCCTCAACAAGGTCGTGTTGGTTCTCCAGATCAGCAGTCAGACGGCGTGCGACTGCGGAGATTTCGGCGTCGTTGACGGCAGCGCCGCCTTCGTTGCCGAGGTATTCCCCCGGACGCGGAGCAGCATAAAGTCCGCTGACCGTGTGATTCATTAAGGCGCTGGGACGCTGGATCTCGACGGAGACGTGATATTCGCAGCGAGCGCGAAACGGCCCATCCGTTGCGCCGCCCCGCTGCGACCAGAGAACCACGCGCCGCTCTGGATGTTTCGCTTCCGGCGCTTTATGAAACAATTGCTCACTCTTATATATTTCATTGTCCACTTTCTGCCGGTCGAGGTCGAGCGGAATAGCAGTGGCGATACGAGCATTGCCCAGACTGATGCCGCGCACCGCCAGCGTCACTTTCCAGGCACCCGCACCGGGCGGCCGATACAACGCTTCGCCCATCACCTGGTAACGCAATATCATGAGCGCGAGGGACACCAGCGCCAATCCCGCGGCCGTCAGTACACACAGCGTCGTTCGTGACATCTGTTTGCCTCTCTTCCCTTGCGGCTGACAAGGTAACAAGGTGAAAAAGGGGGTCTATTCTTCTCACCTTGTCCTCTTGTCATTTGCGCGAGCCTCAACTGTCTCCCAATGGATGTGAAAACGCATTTCTTCTGTGTCTTGAGGGCGCGGCGTGACAAGCAGATAACCACAGCGCCGCCGTCTGTCCCAGCAGAAGACCCAACGGTTCGATGGCAGCCGGCTGCTGAGGTGAGGCGTCCGTCCCGGGCGGGCGCGCGGCAGATGCACCTCGGCAAACACGAATGGCACCAGAGGACGGCGCTCGTCGATCTTCTCCTTTTTTACCAGGCCAGCGGCACGGCCGTTGGGCAGCAATTCGGTGCGATATTTGTCCGTCTGCACTGTGGTCTTGGCTTTATCAGGCAGGGAAAGGATGATGGTGTTGCCCTGGACCTCATGACGGACAAATGGCACACAGCAGTCCTCGTTGTCCGGGCGTGGGGGCAACGGCAATCTCAGTGTCGGATCGCCCCATAAGGTGAAGGCCCAGGCCGAGCGAATATTGGCCCCGGTGCGCGTCGCATTTTTGCCGAGTCGTTTGTCCTTGAGCAGCGCGTAGACCAGGAGAAAATTCTTGGCCTGGCGCAAGGCAGCGCCGACCGGCTGATGCTCGTACAACACCGCGCTGAAGAAAGCCAACGAGCAAGCGCCGCCAGAACCGGAATAAGTGCGTGTCGAGGACCCAAGCACGGCGAAGGCGCCGCGGTTCAAGAGCGAGCCAACACGCGGCTCCGTCAACGACAGGCAACTCTGCAAGAATACGAACACCGGCGGCACAGCGTCGTTCCAGGTCGGAAACTCATAATCATTCATAAGCGTGCCGGAATGGCCTTCCCACAGAAAAAGATTGTGCTGCGGCATCTGCTTGCGGATCTCATCACGGTTGACCTGGTTGCCGATCCGTGTGGTGGTCTCAACGCCGGCCTGGCGCAAGGATTCGATGGTGTTGCGCGAGAAAGTTTCCAGCAAGCTGAGACTGCCGCCGGAATTGCTTGCCACCAGCGCCTTGAGCGGCTGGCGCGATTCCAGAAGCATTTGTTGCCGCGCCAGCATTAACGGCACCACGGCGCGGTCTGCATGGAATAAGCGACCGGCGGCGTAGGTGAACGGTTGGTTGCCGTCAGGCGTCAACGGCTCCATCTCAATCTGCTGGTCCTTGTCGCCGGGGATGGGATTGGGCCGACGCCAGACTGGAATGGCCTTTAAATTGGCCAAAAACAACAAAGCATCGATGTGACGCAGCGCCTCGCGTCTTTGGGCGCGCTCCATGACTTCGGTCACGTTGGTTCCCTCCGCATTGGTCAAGAACAGAGCGGCATTGCGTCGAGGAGCGATCCAGGGCGCCAGCGCCGACATACCGCCCCTCTCTCCCTGCGTGTCGGCCGGGTTAGCGAAAACCCCATTCTCGATGCGTCCCTTGCCAAGTAGTTGCTTCTGATACGCCGCGGCCACGGCGCTTTCGCCGTCGAGCTTGAGGATTTCGATACCGGGGAACAGCTCGGCTAACTTCTCTGCTTTGCCAACCAGATGAACACGACGTGTGTGCCATTCGCCGACTTTCCGAACCAGTCGCGCCGTTTCGCTGTCCCGGCCATGCAACACGTACAAAGGCGCACGCAAAGCGGCGGCCAGACAGGCGGCTTGAAGCAAGGTGCCACGCGGATGGACGGGACAAACCACCACATCTTCAGCGCGCTTAAAAAGCGATCGCCACAGAGTCACCGGTTGTCCGCGCATCCTTATTAAGGGCGCAGACGCCTTAATATCCAGACGGCGTTCCAGGTCAGCGAGGCTGTCCACATCGCCACCGAGAGGGACGACCTGATCCGGCTTGTAGGCAGCCAGAAACGCCTTCAGATACGGCGCGGCTGGGGCGGAATCGAGCAACAAAATACTGTCTGGCCGCCAAGCCGCCAGCGCCGAGCCAAGTACGATCAGTTGCTCATCCGGCAGATCCCGAGCGAGATAGACGATGCGTTCGCTCGATATCGGTCCTGCCGGCGCGCCCGAAACAACTCGGGCCAGCATCAAAACAACGACGCCAGAACACATGAGCATCCGTGCAACCAAAGGCATCGATCGGTTCCTCGTACCAAGGACGGTTAAGGTTATTGCGTGGGAGCCGCCGCGGCCAGATAGGGGACGCTGCCCGGCTGAGGTGCTTTCAAGCACGGCAACTATCTTGCAATAGACTTGGCAAAAAAGCCAGAGCAATGCCCTGCCGCGGGCAAACTGGCGAAGATAGGTGAAACAAGCCGGGAACGTAAGCGCTGGATAATCCGGCGCTCACGTTTCCGGCTCGTTGGGTTGTGTGCGCTCCTTTTCACTCCGACCGTCCGCGTCCTTCCAGCAGACGGTTAAGGCGTTCGTTCATTTCTTCTTCGGCGGCAGCGGACCAGGTGTAATCGTGGTACGGTTTGAAACCGCCTTCACTGGTAAATGTCGCCGTTGGTGCCGGGCACAGCGATAGCACGCCCAGCGACTGACCGCGGATACTCAACTCAAATCCGCTGACCTGCCCCAGGTCGGCGGCATCGAGCGTTCCGGGAGCAACCATAGTGGGACCATCGGTGATAAGCACGTCTTGCTCCAAGAGTAACGGGGGGTTGACCGCTCCAGGCACTTGAGCGGTGATTTGCAAGCGGCATAGGCCGGCCATGCCGGGTTCGCCGCTGCGGACCAAAAAACAGGGACCGATGCGCTTGGCGCTCTCCAGAGGCGGCACTTGGCGCGTCAGGCGCACCGATTCAGGCGTGGCCTGGACGACGAAGCGCGTATCGGCGATGCCGAGCGAGCGGTGGAAGGCGCGCTGCGAGATACCGCGGACACGCTGACTGGCCAGGGGGCGATCACCCAACAGCCAAGTCGCCACCCAGGTGCCGATGCGGCGTGGATAGCGCTTGGGCACTACAGTGACCAACGCCTGCCGACCACCCAGCTGCGAACTGCACAGGCTCACCGGCACGCGTGTCGCTGAGCCGCTGCGTTCGCAGCGAAACTCCACTTGCAGATCCAGATCGAGCAACGGCACCAGGCTGGTCGGGCTGAGAAGTACAGCGCTGGCGAGCAGGCCGCGGCACTGACTGGAAACAAAGGTCTGGCAGGCCACCGTCTGCGTGCCCAGGCGCACGCACAAAGTCGGCATCTGCAAGCGCAGGTTTTGCAGAAACTCCTCTTTGCTCAAAAACGGTAGAGTCAGCTGGCCGAGCATTCTGTCGCGGCAGAGCAGCTCGACCGTAACGGTTTGGCCGGGCGGTGCGAAGCGGAAGGTCACACGATACTGTTCGTCGGCCTCATGCTCCATCTTCTCGGCAGAGATGAGATCGATTCCGGGAACGCGTAGCTGGAAGTCGGCTTTGCGACGTGTGCTGGTTTTGGGCAGGCGCACCCAGGCGGTCACGAGGACGGCCTCCGCATTCCAGGGGATCGGTTGGTCGTCCACGGTTCGGCCGGCTTTTTCATAGCGAAAGTGCATGGCCTGCGACCGGGGGCCGATGCGGTACAACGGCCAAAAGTCATGCATTTTCAAGTCGAGCCAGCGCTTGATCCAGGGCCACATCGAGTTCCTCCACCGAGGAAGGAGTCGGGCGCGCCTGGCAGATCAAGCAGTCCGCCGCGCGCGGCACCCGAAAACGGTAGGGCCGAAACGCTTCCTCAAACAGTTCGGGCACATGCTGCAAGGTCAGCAACAGGCTCGTGAAACCGGGGGAATAATGAGCGGGGCCATCCAGTAAGCCGAGCGTGACCAGAGCATGCAACGAAGCAATGGTCTGGATCGACGCCTTGCTGGCTGGTATGGTCGTTTCGTAGACCGGCCCGCCGGGCTGGGAATAATCAGGAGCCGGCGCTTTATCCACCACTACGGAGCGCTTGAGGAAGCTGGCCACGCAGCCGTAGCAAGGTCCGCCCGGCACGAACCAATGGACGAAACCGCCGATGCCGCCGGAGAGCACTTCCCCCAATGTCCACGGCTTACCGTGCTTGCGCATCAGCGCGTCCCAGTGGTACTTGGCCGGCTCATTGTCGGCGGCACAGACACCGATATCGCAACGGGCTGCCGCCGCTTCGATGGCCTCTTGCTGTGCCGGATCGCACAGATCATAAGGCAATAGATCCACCTCAAGATCCGGCCGGCGTTCCAGCAGCCAGCGCCGCGCCAGTTCGGCCTTCGATTCCCCCACGGCCGAGAGCGGAAACAGATGGCGCTCGACATTGTGTCGTTTGTAGACATCTGGCTCAATGAGCGTCACCTGTGTCAGGCGCGGATCGCGGCTGAGCATATCGAGCACCGGCATCCCGCCGCTTCCCGCGCCAACCTGAAGGAGATGGGCCATAACTAACGTCCTCAGTTTTTCCGTTTTCGGTTTTCCGTTCGCTGTTAATT
>Ga0070737_10000955_pt1 | contig 48478 bp, 49 predicted proteins | sample Coa_R1_10_FD_66438 | JGI IMG/M metagenome (GOLD analysis project Ga0070737, IMG submission 66438) | Surface soil microbial communities from Centralia Pennsylvania, which are recovering from an underground coalmine fire - Coalmine... | ecosystem: Environmental > Terrestrial > Soil > Unclassified... | reverse complement strand
TTCATCGGCCTGTGCCACACCCAGATCGGCGGCAACCTGTCGCTGGGAGTCTGGAACGCTCCGACACCCATCGAGCGGGCGGTGCGGGCCTTTCCCTGCACCGATAGGTCACGCGAGCAGCTGGCCGCGTATGGCCACGGCGACGCCGGGGTCGTCGTCGTGAATGCCAGAGATTACACCTGGACAGCCTGCGGCGGTTATCTGCGTAATTTCAATCCCTCATCAACCACGAACGCATAAGGAGGTTTCTATGCACGTTTCGACCAGCAATCCCTTTTACGCAGCCCGCGTCCAGCGCGTCGCACCTGTTCGGCCAGAGGAGCCGCCACGGCCTGTCTACGCCAAGTTACCGGCGGCGCCGGTTAACGCCAGTCCGGTCCCGCACTTGACCAGCCTGTACCATTCGGCCGAGGCGGGCGACTATGGCGATCGGAACTATCCGGGTAACTGCGGCGGCAATCTCATCAAAGACCTGCTGCGCTACTTCAAGCCGTTCAGTGTTCTCGACCCCATGACGGGTAGCGGCACTTGCAAGGATGTCTGCGAGGAGATGGGCATCTACTGCTACTCCAACGACCTCCATCAAGGCGCCGACGCCTGCGATGCTTCGCAATTTCCCCGCCGGTGCTTCGACTTCTGCTGGGTCCACCCGTTATGTGGTACAGCACATAACGGATGTTATGTGGCGCAGTTGGTTATGTGGCGTCCGACACGGCTTCTCGGTGGTTTCCAAGGTCGGTGCTGCGCTGGACGCCACATAATTTTAGCTCTACAAGGATCGCAAGAACTCCATGAGTCCTTGATTTTCACGCCAAGGCTTCTTCGGTTTGTCGTCCTTGATCTCGCACTTTTCAAGCGCTTTGGCTTTCATTGCCAGATCAACCTCTGCGTACAGGTTGGTGGTACTGAGGCAAACATGGCCCAACCAGGCTCGAATTGTGTTGACATCGACACCGGCTCGAAGCAGATGAGTCGCGGTTGTGTGACGAATTGTATGGGGGCTCACACGTTTCTTTGCGACCGATGGCAGTTGCGTCGCCACCTGAGCGGCGTAGCGTTCGACCAGCGCATGAATTCCGTATCGCGTGATCGGTTGCCCCCTTCGGTTAAGGAATACATGTTGAGATGCGTCTCGACGGTCAATGAGAGGGAGCAAATCCACAACCGTTCTCCGCCACAACGGGCAACGACGCGTCTTGTTTCCTTTTCCGCACAGGATAACGGACGATCCTTCGTAATTAGAGCCGGCAACCAAGTCGAGATCGGCGATTCGCACGTGAGCCACTTCGTCGGCGCGCGCTCCGGTATTGTACAGGAACAGAAGGACAGCATAATCTCGGCGGCCCTGGGCAGAGCGTTGATCGGGCGCCTTGAGCAACGCATCCATTTCATCCTTTTCCAAGTAGGCGATCAGTGGACGCGCGACTTTCTTCGACACGATGGTTTGAACCTCACCGCACCACTCCAAATGTTCTGGGCTGTGAAGACCAACGAATCGCGCCAGGGAATGGATCGCCGCGAGCCGTTGATTTCGCGTGGCAATGGCACAGTGGCGACTTTTCTCGACATCTCCCAGGAATGCTCGAATTCGAGCAGGCGAAACGTCCTTGACACGAAGCTGCTCAATCCGACGGTGGGTCGTGCGGCTGATAAATGGCAGGAGTAGCTGCAACGTGTCCCGATAACTCTTCTGCGTATTGTGGGCGAGATTTCGCTCGCCAACGAGGTACTCCAACAAGAATCGGCGGACCCAAGGGCTCAGTAAATCGGTATTACGCATGGCCTGGCTCCTTCCTAGCATAGCTATCGAATCGCTTGCTGGCTTCATGGAGAAGCTCGGGCGTCATGCTCAGGTATACCTGTGTGTGCCGCAAATGGACGTGGCCCAGATAGACCGACAGATGATGCAGGAGTCGCTGCACATCCGCGCCGCGCTGGTACCAGAAAGTGAGGCGGTGTACGGCTGCCGTATGGCGTAAGTCGTGAATCCGCGGTTGCTCGCGTGTATCCGTTCGGCGGATACCGGCGTAATCGCACAGGATGCGGAAAGTGTATTCGAACGTATTCGGCTTGACGGGTTCCGCCGCCGTCGTGACGAAAAAAGGCGTGTCAGCCGGTTGTCCCTTATTAGGCAGGCTACGTTCGTATTGAGCCAATACCTGCCTTAATTGCGGTCCCACGGGAACCAGTCGCGTCTTGCCGAATTTTGTATTCCGTATCGTCAGTATCGATCTGTGCAAGTCAACGTCGGCGCGAGTCAGATTGGTTGCTTCCCGCAAACGCAAAGCGGACCCATAAAATAGCAGAATCATGGTGCGGATGGTCGTTGGTCCCAGATAGACACTCCGCGGATGAACGTCCACCACTTGCAGAAGGCGGCGGATTTCTTGTTGCGTGTAGATATAGGGTGCGAAAACGGGCGGACGCTTGGGCGTTGTGAGCGGAAGAGGCATTTTGGCGAGGTAACCACGGCTCAAAGCGTATTGAAAGAAACACCGCAAGCAAGCCAACTTGGTGAACCACGTCCTGGTCACTGGCCTAGCTTTGCCCAAGAAAGCATCCACATGCCGAACTTGCACCCCTGCAACGCTGGCTCGCGAGCCGAGGGAGCGGCCGAATGCCCGAAGTATTGCCGCATCCGATACGAACGACGATCCAAGCGACCGCTGAAAAGAGATGAATTGCTCGATCAGGTGTTGTAGATTCATAGGACACCTCCCAGGTCGAAATCGGCAACCTGCCGAAGTCCGGACAGATCGACCTTGGCATAAATCCGGGTGGTGTCTGGGTCCGTGTGCCCCAGTTGATCGCCAATTTCCTTGAGAGACAGCCCGGCGGCCAACAGTTGCGTGGCGCAGGCATGACGTAGGGCATGAGGCCCGTAATGTGGAAGTGACACCTGCAACGATCGCAAGCGTAAGCCAACCATGGCCCACAGCGAGGTATCCAAGGGACGGAACGGCGCCCTGAGAGAGAGAAACACTTCCCGACGCGATGCTGGTGGCCGTACGTCTTGCAGGTAACGCAAGATGGCATCGCCGACAGAGCGGATCAGCGGGTAGGTTCGGATTCGCCCTGTCTTGGACGATCGGACATGAAATACCTCATGTTCCCAGTCGAGATCCTCCAATTGCAAGCGGCTCACCTCCCCTCTTCGCAGGCCGTAAATGGCCATGAGCATCAGTATTGGCCGGGCGAGAATATTGTTCGGCTTATCGCCCTCCGTCATGGCGAGCAACCGACGCACATCGTCCCACGAAGGGCCTTGCGGCAACGATGTCTGTGAGTAGACTCGCGGAGCTCGAATAGACGCAGCTAATCCTTTACGGCACCAACCGCGTGTCTCTGCAAATCGAAAGAAACGCCGCAGTCGGTAGGCGCAACCTCGAATTGTTCTTCGTGAATAGCATCCGGGTGGAAGCAACTCTTGGAAGGCCGTGTCGATCTGATCCGGCGTTATCTTGCGCAAAGAATCGCTTTTGCCCCCCAGTCGATCGAGAAATCGCGTGACGAACGCCCTCGTTTTGCGGATGGTCTCAGGGCAAAACGCCTCACGCCTCATGTGATTAACGAACGCCGTGATTACTCTCTCGCAGCGAGAGTGCGAAGTGGGTTGTTCTTGCAGACAGCCCAAGAACCTGAGCCATCGGACAGCAAGTCGAAAGAAGCAGCGGCGGTTGGCCGTGTTCCGTTTCACCTCGTCTTGAGTCATGGATCTTCGAGGCAGTTTGGCCAATCCAAGCATCTTCACGACCGCGAGAAGCCCACTGGCAATCCCTTGCAGAGTGCCGCTGGCATACCCCTGGTTCGCGAGATGTGTCAAGTAGGCAAGACGTTCCTTCACCAACGGACTTGTGCGATGGCGTGCCAATGCAGACGGATCCTTCAAAAACCGATCGAACATAAACAAACCTCCGGGAGAAAGGGATCAGAGAAAGTCTCCCGAAAGCATAACCCAGAATTATGTGGCGCAGAAAACGGTCGGAATGCCGTAATGCCAGGGGAGCAACAGGGGAGGCCACATAACCAACTGCGCCACATAACATCCGCCCTACTGGCGCATGAAGCTCTACACCGAAGACCCGCGCTGTCTCTCCCGCGCACCCACGTTGCCAGCCTTCCTGGAACGCTACCGCCTGCTGATCGCCAACTGCGCCGGTTCTTTGTCCCCAAATGGCAAGCTGGCCATCCTGATGGGCGATTACAGCGACCGCGAGGCCGGCTATGTGCCGCTGGTGTTCTACACGAAGCTGCTTGCTATGCGGGCCGGTTTGCGGCAGCATTGCACCGACATCATCCGCTTTAGCCACGGCAACAGTAGCTCCAAGAAGGTCTACCGGAGCAGCTTCATTCCGGGGCTGCATGACGTGTGCATGATCTTCGAGAAATCGACGCAAGGAGGCGAACATGCAAACGGATAAGGCGATCCTCGCCGAGATTGCGAAAAAGCACCTATTCATTGACGTGCTTGATAGCCAGCAATCCGACCGGCTCGATTTCCACGACCTGGCGGTCTGGAGTATCGAGCAAGCGCTGGAAGCCGCTTTTCAAGCGGGCTACGACGCCGCCGAAGATCGGCGCCGGGCCTGGGGTGAGGAACTCCTCCGCCTGGCACAGAATGCCGAGGCGTCGGAGCTGGCGTGCCCCGGCCGGAGGATCTTCGGGCAGGTGCTAACCGCCATGCAGGATGCCGAGGAGATCGGCGGCCCGGAAAGGTCCGACTACATGGACCTGATGGTCGCCATCATCCGCGAAGCATCGGAGCGCATCGCGTGCTACGCCTCCCATGCCTTCGAGCAGCACGGAGTGAAGTACCCATGACCCTTGCAACAACCAACCACGGAGGAGACAAACCATGAAAGCCTTTGATGATTACGAAATCCACGGCGTTGCTGAATTCACCGACCTGCACGGCAACCGCTTCTGTGAGCCGGTTCCCGATGACGAGGCGCAATTCTGGAGTCTGTACGGCCACATCCCCGGCCAAGGGCTGGAGTGCATCGGCGACTTCAAATCGCGGCAGCTGGCCGAGGAAGTGTTGGCCCGGATCACGGGCGGACCCACGGCCCGCGAGCTGTTGCACGCCCTCATGGCCTGCATCTGGTGGTGGGACACCCAGCCAGCAACGGTACGCAACCTGGACGAGCCGGAAGCCTTCGTCCGGGGCCGTGCCCTCGTTGCCAGGGCGGTCGCCGCATGACCACGGACCTCTTCACGGATCTCTTCCACCACTGCGCCCTCGTCGCTTTCGTCGAGCAGGCGGCGGCGCAGGGTGGCTGGCCTGATCCAGAGCTAACGCGCCAGCGCGCCTACCAACTGTATGAAACCGAAAAGCGAAAGGAATCGACCCATGACTGACACTTACCTGATCGAAGGCCCTGCTCTCATCTCCTTCAGCGGCGGCCGCACCTCGGCCTACCTCCTCAAGCACGTCCTCGACGCCTACGGCGGCACCTTGCCGGCCAACGTCATCACTTGCTTCGCCAACACCGGCAAGGAGATGCCGCAGACGCTCGATTTCGTCCGCAATTGCGGTGAGCGCTGGAATGTCCCCATCATCTGGCTGGAGTACGATCCGGCCGGAGAAACCCAGCGGAAGTTCCGTATCGTGGACCACCAAAGTGCCAGCCGCCAGGGCGAGCCTTACGAGACGCTCTTGCGCGAGCGGAAGTACCTGCCCAACCCGGTGACGCGCTTCTGCACGACGACGCTCAAGATCCGCGTGATGCGTGACTACGCTCGCTCATTGGGCTGGGAGCATTGGACCAACGCCATCGGTCTGCGCTACGACGAAGCCCGCCGAGTCGCCAAGATCAAGGACCAGCGCGAGCGCTGGGAGACGACGGCACCCCTCTACGATGCCGGTGTGACCAAGGAGAGGATTGCGGCCTATTGGGCGGAACAGCCCTTCGACCTCGCCTTGCCGAACATCGGCGGCAAGACGCCGGCCGGCAACTGCGACCTCTGCTTCCTCAAGTCCGCCAAGACGATCTCTGCCCTCTTGCGAGCCGATCCGTCGCTGGCCGACTGGTGGATCAGGATGGAGGAAGAGGCCCGGCCGTCCAAGCCGCTCGGCGCCGTCTTCCGCAAGGACCGGCCCAGCTACCGGCAGTTGAAGGAGGCGGTTGAGCGCCAACACGACTTGGACTTCGGCGAGCGGGACGGTTTGGCCGAATGCTTCTGCCATGACTGAAGCGGCGAGCCACGCCCATGCGGCTGGAACTGTTGCCCATTTCGCTGGCCGAGGCCAACGCCTTCGTCCAGCAACACCACCGTCACCACCGGCCTGTCGTCGGTCACAAGTTCTCGCTGGCGGCTGTGCAGAACGGGGAGATGGTCGGTGTGGCCATCGTCGGCCGGCCTGTGTCCCGATTCCGGGACGATGGCTTGACCCTGGAAGTGACGCGCCTTTGCACCATCGGCAGTCGCAACTGCTGCTCATTTTTGTACGGGGCAGCGGCGCGGGCGGCGTTCGCGCTCGGCTATCGGCGAATCGGCACGTACACGCTCCCCGACGAGGGCGGGGCCAGCCTCCGGGCGGTAGGTTGGCAATTGGTCGGCCCGCGCGGGGGCGGTTCGTGGAGCCGGGAAGGCAGGCGCAGAGCGGATCAGCACCCCATCCAGCCCAAGCTGCTGTGGGAGCGGACGAAATCAGTTAATTGACATTAACCGGATTTCGCGCTATGGTTGACAAGGCCCGAGGATGGGCCGTTTCAACCAGCAAGGAGGCCCTATGCCCAAACGCAGATCACCCGATGAACCAACCGGCGATACCGCTCAACAACCGGGTTCCGATGTCAACGGCTCCACCGCGACCGCCACCGCACCCACGCAGGAGCGGCAGCCCGGTGAAGATGCGGAACCGCCCAAACGCCGCTTCGCCCCCGACCCCTTCGGGGTCGCCAGCGATTACCTCGCTGGCGTCCACCTGCGGCAGAGCCGCCTGAACCGCCGTGTCGAGATCGGCTTCGACGACAAGCCGCCGCAAGAAGTGATCGACAAGCTGAAAGAGAACGGCTACCGCTACAACAGTCAAGATAAGGTCTGGACCAAGCCGGTCGTCGGCGACAGTGCCATGCGGACCCGCATCGAGGCCGAACGACTCTACAAGGAAACCGCCGACATGGTGCGCCAAAGCAAGGGCATCGCCGCCGGACAAAGTGTTCCCTTCTAACTCCATCGACTCCATCTCCCACCAAAAAAAGGCTCCTTCGCACGTAGCGAGGGAGCCAAAGAGTCAGTTGTAGCAGCGACCACAAGAGCCGCAGTTTTCCGCCTTGTTGGCCTGATGAGGGCACAACAAAGGCAGACCAACGCGCTGGGCGTGACGCCGTACCTTGCGGACCACGAACAACAGATCCAGCAGCTCCGGTTCTTCATCCACGTCCACCTGCAAGTAGGCCAGGCGGACGCCGACGGGAACCTTGGCCGGAACCCCGGTCTCGCGGTCGATGCTGTACCAAACCCGGCAGCACCGAAGCGCCGCCATCTCTTCCAGCACCGGAGTGATGTCCTCGACCCGCCACGACCGCGTATAGAGATAGAAGCGGACCTTGGGACAGTGGCGCATGATCTCCAGCCACTTCCGCGCGTAGTCGGCGCTGTAAAAGTCGCCGCTACAGTGGAGCCTCAAGACGAGGACTCCCTTGCGTTTGATCTCGGCAATCACCCGCTGGGCGAAATCGGCCCGCAAGGATTGCTTGTGACACCAGGCCAGCCGCTCTTTCACCGAGGCGAAAGCATAACGGCCGGACTGAGCGTAGCACACGCGCTCACAGGTCGGAGAACGACCAGGGCACGTTTTGACCGCCGGGAGATCGAAGTGGTGAATGGCTTCCCCAATCTTCCGATTTCCCTGTACCAGGAGCGGTCGAACACTCCAAGTCACGTTACTCTCCTTTCGGAAATGCGACGGAGAAGTGCGAACATCCGAGGACGTAACAGACCGAGCGTAGCGCGATTTGGAGGGCGGCGCAAGCAATCAAAATGCTTGACTTGTGCGAGGAAATGCGCTAGGGTCGGCAGATGACCCCATCGCCAAGAGTGCTTCACGCGGACGGCGTGAGGCGGCTGGAACGGATATGACCGCTCACCTGCCGCCCGATCCTCCCCTGAGTGTCGCGTTCCTGGCGGTGTTTCTGGACAAGAACCGCTGGATGGCCAAACATGGGAACTGGAAGGAGCGCCTGCTCTACCGGCTGGCGTTGGCGTACCTGGACGTGTTGACGCAGAAGGCAATTGCGTCCAGCAGCAGCGTTCCGGGGTCGGAGACGGCGCCTCGGCCGGAAGGCAAGTGGACGCAGCGGGTCAAGAAATGAGTTGAGCTATGCCCAAGTACGATATTCACTATGAATCCCGTGAACTGGCCCGCGAGCTGGGCGATCCGCTTTTGGGCACCGTCGAGGCCGACAGTCCCGCCGAGGCCGTGCGCAAGGCGGAACGCGACCCGCAGATCGGCCGAAGGGCCATGCCCTGTGCGGCGCTGTGGGCCGTGCGTGCCCGCCAGCGGGGCAGCCACGACCGGGGAAGGTAGCGCTCTCGAAGGTCCATCCCGCCGTTACTGACCCCTCAACATCGATGCGGCCGATTCCTTCGCGCGGGCTGCCTGTTTGCCCGCGTTGATGTCTCTCTGGTCCACCCACTGCCGGACACGGCCGGGCAGACCGAAGCGTATTCCCCGCCGCCCCTGCCATCCTGTCTAGCAAGCCCCTTTTGCGGCCAAACTCCTGCCACCGTCTCGCGCGTCGGACCGCAGGCTGGCTGGTTTCGGTAGCCGTGCCGCTTCCGTTCGCACTCAGGCCACGTTCTCCTTTTGGCCCATTCATCCGCCGGCCCCATACGGCCTTTCGGGTCGGGGTTGCTAAGCCCGTCGCCGCCCTTGGCAAGCAGAAAAGCCGCTTTCACGGCATTGAATGGTGGATTTTCAAAGCGTGAACCTTCGGCTTTTCAGCTTGTGGTGTCCAAGGGCGGCTGGCCGGGCTTGGGGCGCATCCCCGGAAAGGCCGCGAGGGCGCGGCCTCAGAAGCAAAAGGAGAAAACCTATGTCTGAGAACACGAATACGGAAAACGGCAAAGTTACCAAAAAGCCCAGCCACGTCGCCTACAGTGTCCGCGACCGCGAAGGCAAGGACTCCAAGTGGACCGAGATCGGGGTCGCCTTCCCGCACAAGGATGGCAAGGGCTACGACATCCTCTTCGACGTGGTGCCCCTCAGCGGCCGTGTCACCATCCGCGTCCAGGACCAGAAGTAAGCAACCTCAACCGGGCGGGCCGACGTGCCCGCCCCCCAAGGAAAGGAATCAGCCATGACGACTCTTCATTCTTACACCGACGACCATCTGCACCAGCTCACCGCCACACTCCAGGGCTACGCCGACGCCGGCATCGACCCGGCCTTCGACATGGACATGGAGGAGCTGGAACGCCAGTTCGCCGAACTCCGCCTCACTTCGGGCTGCAACGACTAACCGGAAAGGGATTTGACCATGACCGACACGAGCGATGACACAACCACTGCCCCTCCTGGGATCGAGGACATCGACACCTACGTCTTTCGGCTCCTTGCCAAGCATCGCAAGATTGCTGCGATTTGGTCCATCGAGGACATGAAGGCCATACGGCCCGACTTGACCGAAGACCAGGCTTGGGAAATCCTGCAACAGGTCGAGAGCAGCCACGATGCTGAGAACGGGATTTCGTGGACAACGCTGGAGGCCAGCGCGGATGATCTCTTTGGTCCCTTCTCGGAAACCGACGAAGACGAGGAGGGTGGACTATGAAACGCACAAGGAACACCGTCAGGCAAATCGGCGAGATCGGCATTGACGCCGGACTGTGCTGGATCGGCGACCCCTGCTACATCCTGCACGCCGACCCATTGCCCAAAGCGGTCGGCAAGGACTGGAGCCAGTTCTGCGACTTCCTGGACGACGGCAAGTACCCTACCTGCAAGCAGCTCCCCTACGACCTAGGTCACGCCGGCCTCGGCGTCGTCGTGTCCACCGGCTACGGCGATGGCGTCTATCCCGTCTTCGCCGAGTTCAACGACGAGGGCCGCGTCGCCAAAGTCTGGATCGAATTCATCGGTCCGGACAATGAAGCCGATGCGGAATAGGAGGCTGCCATGAATCTCACGATCATTGACCTCGCCCATCACCGCAATGGCATCGGCGGCGCTCCCTTCGCGGTCATCCTCTTCGAGGAGGCTGGAGAGGAAGGCAGCCGCAAGGTCGCCATCCTCTTCGAGCCGGCCGGCCATTGTGCCGTCCTCGACGTGGACAAGCTCGCCCAGGGCGACATCGCCTTCGGCAGCAATTCCTGGCGCGGCGACCGCTTCGAGCCGTCGCTGCGCAAGGCCATCCGCATTTCTTCAACCCTAAGCGAAAGGAGCTAACTCCGCCATGACCTGCACCGCAACGATTCCCTCTATCCCACGCTACACGCCAGGGCCGTGGGACTACGACATGGATTACATTGTCGCCCCCGGCACCGATGGCCGGCATCCCGACATTTACATCGCCGAGATCGCTCACTCCGATGAGGAAGGCCGGATCGCGTTGCCCGAGCAACAGGACGCCAACCGTCGCCCGATCGCGGCTGCTCCGGAGTTGCTGGAGGCATTGGACTATTTGCTGGAACAGACCGTGGATATGGACCTGAAATACGGCATCGGCCTGAGCGAAGGTGAAGCGGACGCACGGGCGAAAGCTCTGGCCGCCATTACCAGGGCCACCAGCCAAGACCGCGACTGGAGGTAGCCATGACCCTTTCGCGCTACACCACGTCCTCGAAGTCGATGGCCGTGATGATCGGCTCCTTATCGGCGGCGAAGTCCCGATCCGCCCGCATGATCCACGGCATCCGGTGCTGGTGCAGGTAGTCGTACAGCCGCCACAGGTTCCGGCCCCGGATCGTTACCTGGACCGACTTCAGCCCGGCAAACCGCACCACGATGACTTGCCCGCTGTTGCCGGTGCGGAACTGGCTGTCCGAATCCAGATGGACGTACTGGAACGACCGCACACCCTCCTTGCCCAAAAGGAAGTGGATGGACTGGACCGACTTGTTGGACGGCCGCGCGTGGGCCTGATAGGCACCATCGAGATCCACCAGGTCGGGGGCCAGCTGGTCCGCCGCCGCGTCCGCCTGGCCGGCGCTGCGGCTCTGGACTTCTTTCAGAGTATCCGTAAAAGACTTACCGTTCATGGCCTACCTCTCTGTCTTTCCTCTTTCCCATTATGTACTCAGTCGCTTTCTCGCGCAACTGTCGGTACGTCGCCTGCACTCTCTGGACGAACTTCCGCGTTTTTTCTTTCAGCGTCCGCTCATCTTTCGCCTGTCCCATCAGCTCGGTTGCCGACAGACGCGGGTCACTCCGCTGGATCGCCTCCCGCAGCACCGCCAGAGCCATGTCGGTGTAAATGGTGACCTTTTCGCGTGCCCGTGAGACGGAGACGTAGAACTGCTGGGCGTTCATGGCCGGCCGGCTCTCGTGGCCCATTGCGATCAGCACGCGATGGACGGTCTTGCCCTGGCTGGCGTGGCTGGTGGCGACGTAGCCATGCGTTAAGCCCCCGTAATCCTTGGCGATTACCCAGCCGTTGGCGAGCCGGATGTCATCACCCGCCGTGAAGCCGGCGACCCGGTAGATCGAGCCGTTTTCCAGCCGGTGCTTGCCGTCCTGGGTTTTGCCCTTGATCGTGATGCGGATCACGTCGCCGGCAGCCAGAGCCGTTTCGCTACGGCCGTAAACCGCGAAGTGGGCTGGCCGGCAGCGCTGAGGCTGCAAGTCGGCGGCCTCAACTTGCTCGCCCGCCCGGTAGGGGCCGGAGTTGCGGACGAAGCGGATGACCTCATCGCCAGCGTACCGCGACGGGTCGCCGCGCTCCGCTTCCGTCCAGCCCAACGGCTTGAGCGTCTGGAACACCCGCTCGTTCGTGCCGAGAAGTCCCTTCTCTTTTAGCTGCTTGCGTAGCTCCGCCGTGATTTCGTCGCCTTCCTGATGCGTCGGGGCCACGATCAGGACTTCGTTCCTTTTGCCATCGGCACGTTTCTCCTCGATGGCCTGGATGTAGTCCTCGACCAACGGCCGGTTGTGGTCGAAGACCGGCGTCTGCTTGACCCAGCCGAGCTTGGCGAGAATGTCGTAGGCGTCCAGCAGCTTGCCGTCGTCGATGGCCGCCACGGCCCGCTTGTACTCCTGATGCTCTTGCCGGCGGATCTCCTTGAGCTGCGCGACCGGCAACCCGGCGAACTCCTCCAGCACACGCAGCGCCGCCCCGCGTTCGACGCTGCCGTGCTGCTTACGGTCGCCCTGGAGGATGACGCGGGCGTTCAATTCGTTGGCCTTGTCAAAGACCTGAGCCAGCTGTCGAATGCCCAGCAGTCCGGCCTCATCCACCCAGATAACACCGTCTCGCGCGCCCTGTTGAAACTTCTCGTCCACGAGGAAGCGGGCCACGGTGTCCGCCTCCTCGAACCCTTCCTCGCGCAGCGTCTTCCGGCTGGCATCTGCCGACGGAGCCAGGACGACCATCGGCTTCTCGATGCCGGCGACGGCCTGCCGCATCATCCGCGTCTTGCCTGTACCAGCCCCGCCTCTTACCAGGACAGTGCGATCCGGCGATTCCCAGATGTGCCGGACAGCCGCCTGCTGCTCGGTACTCAAGCCCTTGAGATTCGGCCCGGATTCGCCCTGCGGCGAACGCAGCGGCCGGCACGTTCCCCGGCCATCGCGGGCAAAGGCGATGACACGGCCCTCCTCGGCCAGCACTTCCTTCGTTGTGGCCTGGCCATCCCGCAGCAGGACACCTTGCTTGCGGGCTTCGGGCAGGATGTCGTCGGGCAAAGCCGCCCCCATGCTCCGCTCCATCGCCGTCACGGCCAAGTCGTGGTAATCGACCACGGACTGCCGCTCGAAGTGATGCTGGACAGCGTAGGCAACCGCCTTATCGGACGTGTTCATCGGGCGACTGTTCTCGCCCGCGAGCGCCGCCTTGATCGCCTCTTCCACCTGCCGGTCTTCTTCCGGCGTCAGGCGACCGAGCCAATACTTGCGGTAGTCCTCCAGTGTCAGCCCCTTCCGCTTGTGCAGCCGCGAAGTCGCCCCCAGCTTGTCCTTGGCCCGCGCGTCCTCAATGCCGAGGTCCGTCGCCAGCTTCTCGACTTCCGCCGAGCGCCGCGAGAACTTCTGGACCACCGAGGCCGGTATCCCCTGGATGTCCCAGCCCTCGTACTTGCGGCCGCCCTTGCCGTCCGCCTTCCACTTCGCCTCGACCTCGTAGCCCAGCTCCACCAGCTTGTGGGCGAAGCGCTGGTTGAAGCGGCGGTCGAAATACTTGCGCAGGTCCATGATCGGCCGGAACTTGACCGCCTTCCACTCGCCCTCGGTCTTGTCGTAGGTCAGGTTGAAGACGACGACATGGATGTGCCGGTGCGGGTCGGGCATCTTGTCCTCCTTGGCCGGCCGCGTCTCGGGATGCTCCACGGCGTACCAGACGAGGTTGCCGGTCACGCGGTCCTCCTGCTTGCCGCCCTTGCGGACGCGCGTGGTCGCCAGCGTCTCGATGTCGGCCATCGCCTCGCGCACCGCTTCCCAGAACACTCCCTGAATGCGGCTATCGCCGCGTTCCAGGGCCACGGTCACACCCTTGGAGCAGTGCAGGTTCACATCCCAGGCCGGGATGCGGTGTTCGACCAGCTTGGCCGTGAGTTGCTCGCCGGTGTGCGGGTCGAGTCCGTGGATGAGGCGCTTGAACTGCTCGTAGTCCGGAGGACCGGACAGGCCGAGGGCAGCGGCGCCCTTGCCGCCCCACTCGCGGCGGAGGTCGTCGGATTGCAGGTAATAGCCGCCGTCGGACTTCGAGTAGTAGCTCTCGGCTGCCTTGGCGTCGGCGATGGGTTGGATGCGGAGCATAAGAGACAATCCAGGTATGCGTTAACCAATTGTACGCGGGAAGTGTGCAGGAGCAAAGTGACAATGAAGCTACAGACTGATGCCCTTCGGCGTGCCGAAGGAGAATGGAACCGTTCCAGCAGTTCCAGCCAGCCGTCGGACGGCTTTTGCACCGCTCGGAAGTGGCAGGGGATCGCAGTTCGGTCGGGGCCAAGCCTGAGAAAACAAGCAAACCGGCAGGCACGCTTCATCGCCGTCGGGACGGCATCGCGGCGTGTCAGCACTTCGCTTGGAAATCCTGCTGATCTGCTTACGCGCTGACGTGCCAGCCGCTTGTCATGCTGGCCTGCCTCTCGGCAATGATGCCGCCACGTTTGCATGCAGGACCGAGAGGCAGCCGCCTCGCCGGTCGGTGCGCTTTGCTGCCAGACGGTCGGCTTGCTTTCTTGCCGGCTTGCTTACTCGTTACCATGCGGACTGCGCGTCTTGCTGGCCCGCCTCTCTGCCATCATGCCGCCGAGCTTTCACGTCAGGATGCTGGACAGCCCGCTGGCTGACCAGCTTGCTTTTCTGCCCGCCTGCCTGTCTGCTCTCCTGCCGACCTGTCTGCCGGGATTCTCGTTGGCATGGCGGCCGGATGCACATAATGCTTGCCAACCGGCCGAGAACTGGTGTAGGGTTTGGCCTATGATTATCGTGATCGCCAACTCTAAAGGGGGCGTCGGCAAATCGACCCTCGCCGTTCACCTGGCCGCTTACCTCCATGAGCAGGGGCGCAGCGTCACGCTCGCCGATTGCGACACGCAGCAGTCCTCTTCCGAATGGGCGAAAGAGGCGGTCCCCGGCCTCAAGACGGTTCGGCTCGCCGACCCCGACGACATCCTCGACCGGATTCCGATCCTCGGCCAGCAAGCGGATTATGTCGTCGCCGACGGCCCCGGCAGCAACACCGAGACGAGCCGGGCCTTGCTCTTGCGGGGCGACCTCGCCCTGGTGCCGTGCAAGGCGAGCATGTTGGAGCTGCGGGCGCTGGCCCAGGCCACCCACGTTCTGCGACAGGCTCAGGACATTCGAGGCGGCCGGCCCAGGGCACAGATCGTCCTCAGCATGGTCGGCAAGCACTACCGGCTGACCCAGGACATGAAGGACGCGGCGACGGCGCTCGATATGCCGCTGGCCACGACCGCTCTTACTTTGCGGCAGATTTACGCCGACGCCCCCGGACAGGGTGCCGTGGTCTGGCAGCTGGGCGCACGCGGACGCGAGGCGGCCGACGAAGTGCGCGCCTTGTTCCGCGAGGTCTTGCCTGACGCAGCGGCGTCCGCGTCCGCGCCGGCAGAAGTAGCCGAGACCGCCAGGTGAACCATCAGATGGAGGAGGGCATGAAGGATCGCAGATCGTTAGTGGAAGGATTGGACAACGGCGGCGAGGTAGACCGTTCCGTCGAAGAACAATTCGTGTTCGCCGGCAGAGCGAAGGCGGACCAACCGATGCAGACGCAAGCAACGCCACGGCCCACGGAGGCAGTAGAGAAGGGGCCAACGGGCAACGTCATCGGCCGCGTGCCTGTGACTACTCGCGTCCGCGCGGACTTTGCGACGGCCCTGAAGCGGGCCTCGCTACAGCGACAACTGGACGGCGTGTTGCCGAACACGCTCCAGGACATTCTGGAAGAGGCGCTGGAACCGTGGCTCCGCTCCCACGGCTATCTGGGTTGAAAGACCGGGCGGGCATGGCCGACGATTTCGCCAGGCTGACCCTCACCCGACAGCAGCGGCGGCTGCTGGACGCCTCGACCGCGATTCGCTCGGACCCACCCGACCGCATCGACTTCCTGCACACCGTCCAATGTCAGTGCGGCATCCCTTACCGCAACCCCGGTGACGAGGTGCGCGAGTGGGACCGCAAGCAGGGCAACGCGGCCCTACGCATCGAGGCCGGCTCCGCCATTGACCCCAAGACCGGCACGTTCCGCAAGCTCGGACTGCCCTACGGCGAGAAGCCCCGGCTGGTGTTGATCCATCTGGCAACCGAGGCCGTGCGTACCGGCTCTCCGGTCGTCAACGTCGAGGAGTCGATGACCGCCTTCGCCCGGTCTCTCGGCCTGGAGACGAACGGCCAACAACTGCGGTCCCTCAAGGAACAGCTCGCCCGCCTGGCAGCGGCGACGCTCCGGATGGGGGTGGTGGAGGCGGGCCGGGCGGTCCAGGTCAATACGCAGTTCGTCAGTGCCTTCGACCTGTGGTTCCCCAAGCAGGCCGATCAGCGCGTCCTGTGGCCGTCCACGGTGCGGCTCAGCGAAGAATACTTCCAGAGTCTGGGCCGACATGCTGTCCCGCTCGATCACCGTGCCGTCGCGGCCCTGTCATCCTCGGCGATGGCCCTGGATATGTACGTCTGGCTGGCCCAGCGGCTGCACCGGGTTCCGCGCCGCAAGCCGCAGTTCGTCGCCTGGGCCACGCTGCACGAGCAATTCGGGCAGGGCTTCGCCCGCGTCCGCGACTTCCGCCGCCGCTTCCTGCGAACCTTGCCCCAAGTCGTGTCCGCCTACCCCGTCGCCCGGATCACCGCCGATGACGGCGGATTATCACTGATCCACAGCCCGCCCCCTGTGGCGCCACGGTCCATTGCCCCGAGGCGAGGCCACTCGCTGCTTTGCCCATGAGAAGCCCCTACAGCGCCGCAAGGGACCGCCGGGTAGGGGTGTAGCGGCCGGATCGAAATAACCCCCTCAATGCCTCTCTTATGGCCGAGAAACGGCCCTTCCAGCCGGCAGGCGACAACCCCTTCGCCATCGGGCGGTTCGCCCCATCCTCGCTGGCCGGAATGCTTTTCCGAGTTGTCCACAGATCGGCGGCTATCAACTACCGGAAGGAAGATATAGGTAATTATCTATAGGTTTGCGCGACCAAGTTACCGCGGCGTGGCCCGCAGTTCTCCGTGGCGGGCGCGACCAACTTACCGTGGCCCCCGCGACCAAGTTACCGTGGATAACCTGCGGGAGACGGTCACTTATCCCCAGCGGGTGAGCATGCGAGGTGCGACCAACTTACCGTGGCCTTTTGCTGCCAAGTCAAAGAATTGATCCTCGAACCGAGTGGAGGGCGTTGCAATCCGCAGAGCATGAGCGGAGACCGTTTCATGACGGCGAGGCGGAAAATCGCCCCGTGTGATGAGACGTAAATGCGGGAAAGCTCTCCATAAAGGCAAGTCCGGGGTCGGCCGCTTACCTTCGAGCATCGCCGGCTACTTCTCGCTCCATCCTCCAGTGTCTGGAGTGCTTCGAGTAGTTGACTGGTGACTTATCCAGGATGTGGGCCGCGCCGATCGCCAGCAACTGACACATCGAGTACTCACCGATGTACTCCGACCATGAAATAGTCAGCGAATTTCCGGGGACACCCATCAGCCCATTGCCTGATTCGAGGATACGATCTGGGAACATCTTCTTCCGGGCCTGTCAGGATTTTTTGGTGCCGAATCAAGGGTGCTGCGAGTCTTTGGATGTAGCGTCCGAGGCTGAGCCACGTAGAGAGGACTTCGGATTTTTAGTGGGCAAGCAGTGCCTTCCAAGGATCAAGATTGTGCTCTGGCACCACGGCTCGGTAGGGGACTGGGCTGGCGAGACGAATTTCAACCTATCCTGCTGACCCGTTTCGGATAGCAGGGCAAAGCTTGAAAGTGTAGAGAGCCGTGCGACGGTTGATTCTCCGATCATTTCAGAGTCCAGGAGACATTGTCATGCTGACTGCTGCCGTCCGCGATTTGCATGCGGCTGCCCCTGGACAGTTTCAGACGGATGTGCGTACTTCCGCAAGCGCCCTGTGGGAAAACAACCCACATCTGACGCCTCTCCGCGAAGATGAGCCGGGTGTGGAATCGTTGGACATGCACTACCCACTAATCCATCAGAGCAACCAGCGACCTTATCACTTTCTCCACGGCTACCCGCAGTATCTAGAGGAGCAGCTCGGACTTCGCATCCCAATTACACGCTTTCAGGGTGATATCCACCTGTCCGCTGCCGAACAGCAGGCACCGCCTCCGGGCACCGATGCCGGCGTTCCTGAACACTTCTGGATTGTGATGGCTGGAGGGAAATATGACTTTACGGCCAAGTGGTGGAATCCCGACTTCTTCCAGCAGGTGGTAGACCGGTTCCGAGGCCGGGTGACGTTCGTGCAATGCGGCGAGTCAGGCCATTGGCACCCACGTCTTCGGGGCGTCGTGGACTTGGTCGGCAAAACCAGCATCCGCGACTTCGTCCGCTTGATGTATCACGCCGATGGTGTGCTATGCGGTGTAACATTCGCCATGCATTTGGCCGCCGCCGTTCCTGTCAAGCCAGGACCGTACCAGCAGCGCCCCTGCGTGGTGATCGCCGGAGGCCGTGAATCACCCCATTGGGAGGCGTACCCGCATCATCAATTCCTCAGCACCAACGGCGCCCTAACTTGTTGTCTGAATGGTGGATGCTGGAAATCGCGCTGCCAGTTAGTGGGCGACGGGGACGAGAAAGACCAGCACAATCTCTGCGAACAACCCGTGCAAGTTACGCCTCAACTGTGCATTCCGCGCTGTATGCATCTGATTCGTCCTGAGGACGTAATTCGTCGAGTCGAGTTGTACTACGAGGCCGGCGTCCTCCATTACACTACTTAACCCACCGTTCTAATAGGTTATTGGGACGAAGTAATGGATGAGGTGCGCGAGGTACCGCGTCTGATTGAAACTTTGAAGCGAACGATGCCAAGAGCAGGAAACGGGAACACCGCGATGCTGACTCCAACCACTCCAGTAGTTGAGATAATGGACTACATCGCCGGCCCATGCTTGGACCATCCCACCGGCTGGGAAAATTGGCCCAATGTCCAAGAAGCCCATCGACGCCTTGCCGACAAGTGCCTCGAAAACGTCCCGGCTTACCCGGCGGTCCGCTACCGCGGTCGGGGCATTGTGCTACCTGGGGGTGGGCAGAAGTATCTACCCTCCGTCTATGTCAACGTCCGGCTACTGCGTCACCTGGGCTGCAATCTGCCCATTCAACTCTGGCATTTTGGTTGGCTCGAATTGGATCTGACGATTCGACGACTCTTGACCCCCTACGGGGTGGAATTCATCAATGCCCGCGATATTGCCGAGCAATTCCCTTGCCGCATTCTGGGCGGCTGGGAGTTGAAGCCATTCGCCATTCTTCATTCGCGCTTCCAAGAAGTCCTGCTCCTCGACGCCGATTCCATGCCGGTCTCCAACCCCGACTGGATCTTCGACACGCCGGAATACCGACAGCGCGGAGCCTGGTTCACTCCCGATCAACCCGGCCCGCTCCCCAAGAGAACGTGGGACATCTTCGGTATCCCCTACCGAACAGAGCAGGCCTTCGAGTCAGGACAGATGGTAATCAACAAGGAAATCTGCTGGAGGGAGTTGAACCTGACTTGCCACTACAACGAGCATTCGGATTTTTACTACCACATCGTTCATGGCGATAAAGATACGTTTCACATGGCCTGGCGGAAACTCGGCACAGAGTACGCCATAGTCGGGCACGATGCGGAGGTAGTCGTACATAGTTTTCTGCAAAGATGGTTTGATGACAGGCCAGTATTCTTTCACCGTACCGGCGATAAATGGAGGCTGGAGGGGAACCGCCGATACTGCCTGATCCATGAGGAGCTGGCCCTGTCCTGGCTGGCGGAGTTGAGACAGGAATGGGTCGGTCTCTGGCGAAATGTTCGTCCTTCTGAACAAGAAGTGGCCGTCATAGCGAGGCTAACGGGCAAAAGCTTCATTTATGAGCGAGTCGGCCTTGATCGCAGAGAACTCCAATTGTTGGCGGATGGCCAGATTGGCAGGGGAAAATTGCCGATGGAGACCCGATGGGTCGTCCAGGAATTGGACGGTACGGTAACGCTGGCCATCTGTCAGGATGATAGGCTAACTTGCCTGCTAACGGAAGGAGAAGAGGGCGTTTGGCGAGGTCACTGGCTGGAGCATGAGCGCTGCGCTTGTCAGTTATGGCCCTGCCCCGTTCCTCATCCTCGGCGGCTATTGGCCGTTATGCCTGTCTACATCCTTCCGGAGAAGCCCCATTTGCTCGACCGCACCCTTGAAGCCGTGCGGAGCGTGAAGACCGAACGACACACAATCGATTTGTTGCTGGTCGCCAACCTGCTGCCCTGCCCGGTTGAGGAACTGCTTCGGCAGATCGTTTCCATCTGGGGATGGGGGAGAGCCTTCGCGGCCGGGCCGTTCCCTTCTGTCGCAGCCAGCTGGAACGCCGGCCTCCGTTTGGGCCAAGACTATGATTATGTTCTCTTTTTGAACAACGATGTCCGTCTGGACAAAGACTGCCTCGACAAAATGGTCAACTTCGGAGAGTCATGCCCTCACGTTCCGTTATGGTCTGGCCAGGAAAATTCCGGCAAACACCAAGGCGAGGCAGACTTTGCCTGCTTTATGGTGCGTCCTGACATTGTGCGACGGCATGGGTTATTCGATGAGCGATTTTCTCCAGCCTATCGAGAAGACTCGGATTATTTTGCTCGCATCGTGCTGGCCGGCGAACAATGTCAGACGGTAACGGATGCTCAATTCTTCCATCATGGCAGCAGCTCTTTGGGAGAAGACATGAATCCCCTTCTGCTCCAAAGCACGGAAAAGTACAAGCAGAAATGGGGGACAGACCAAGTTCGGCATGACAGAGAGCATGTGTTGGCAACCCATATCAGAAAATGAGAACAAACTGGCAGACATTGAGGAGAGGATAAACGGACATGGCAGAGCTACGGAGAAACCTCATGGACAGCGGAGACCGTGAACTCCGCGCCGTTCTGGAGGAGTTAGGACACCCACGAGTGCTGGTCATGGGCGATATGATCCTGGACCACTACGTCTGGGGGCAAGCAGAGCGTGTCAGCTGCGAGTCCCCGGCGCTAGTGCTACGGGCCGGGTGCGAGGAGGTCCGGCTGGGAGGGGCGGCTAGCGTGGCCTCGCTGCTGCGCGGCTTGGAAGCCGAGGTCAGTGTGGCCGGTGTGATCGGTAACGATGCCGCGGGCCATCAGCTGCGCCGACTCCTTCAGGACCAAGGCATTGAGCAGACGGCGCTTTGCTGTGACTCCCACCGCCCGACGACGCGCAAGCAGCGCTTCTTGGGTCAGGTGCAAGAAGGGCTGGCCCAGCAGCTTTTGCGCATTGACCACGAAGAACGCCAGGAAGTGAGCAAAGATCTGGAAGAATCGCTGTCTCAGCACGTGATCCGACAGTTGGGCGTCTGCGATGTACTGCTGATATCGGATTATGCCAAGGGCGTCTGCACGCCGGGGCTTCTCGGCAAGGTCTTGTCCGCTGCTAAACGCCAGCATGTACCCGTCCTCGTTGATCCGGCGCCTCGCGCCAATTACGGCCGCTACCGCGCAGCGGAGCTGTTGTTGCCGAACCGACGGGAAGCGGAGCAGGCGCTCGGTACGTCCATCCGTACTCCTCAGGATGCCTGGATAGCCGGCTGGAAGTTATGCGTCCGCTATGATCTGCCGGCCATGCTGGTCAAGCTGGATCGCGACGGGATGGTGCTGGTCCAACCGGCTGGCGGAAGCCAGTGGCTCTCTACCGTGCCGCGTCGAGTCCAGGACGTCACTGGGGGCGGCGACATGGTACTGGCTGTGGCTGGCCTCTGCCGTGCCGCCGAAGTGCCGTGGGAGCAAGCCGCTGCCTTGGCCAACGTGGCGGCGGGGCTGGAAGTGGAGCGGCTCGGCGTGACGCCGGTAACACGAGCCGAGATCATCCTGGAGTTATGGCATCAAGAGCGACACGAACGCGGCAAGTATGTGACGCAGGACGAGATGACGGAGTTGGCCAAGTGCTACCGCCGGACCAATCAACGGGTGGTCTTTACCAACGGTTGTTTTGACCTGTTGCACGCCGGCCATGTCCTGTGCTTGCAGGAGGCCGCCTGTCGGGGGGACGTACTGGTCGTGGCGGTCAACAACGACCGAAGTGTGCGGCGGCTCAAGGGCGAAGGGCGGCCGATCATTCCGGAGGCGGATCGTCTGGCTCTGGTAGCGGCCTTGGAGTGCGTCACGCATGTCTTGCTGTTTGACGAGGAAACACCGCATGAATTGTTATGGCGCATCCGCCCGGACGTGTTGGTCAAGGGGGGAACCTATAGTCAGGAACAGGTGGTCGGAAGGGAAGTGGTTGAGGAATATGGCGGCCAAGTATGCATAACCAAAAAGCGTGCTGATCTCTCAACTACTGGTCTACTGAAAACGTTACGAAACATGCCGGTGCGGCCGATGGCCAACGGTCTCGGAATTGGTTGATTACATCACTTCAAATTCTCATTGCCAATACAGGAGTAATTCTCATGAATAGCAGCATTAACAATCTGTCGAGCATGACCCCCAGCAGTTCCCTGAACAGCTCTTCCAGCAGCTCCTCGGCGTACTCTTCCAGCGCTCTGCGGAGCAGCTCCTCCAATGCCTCATCGGGTATTTTATCCAGTGCTTCGTCAGATAATTCATCCAGTGATTATTCGAGTAGTTCTCTCATCATTCCGCCGGAGAGTTCGTCCAGCGCCTCACTGGAGAATTCTTCGAGCAGCATCCCGATCAATTCTTCCAGTGCTTTAAGCTCCTCGAGCAATGCCCCGGTCAATTCTTCCAGCGCTTTGAGCTCTTCCAGCAGCCCCTCGGGCAGCTCTTCCAGTATTCCAGTGGCGAGTTCATCCAGCAGTGCGTTGAGCAGTTCGTCGCCCAGCAGTAGTTCGTTGGCCAGTTCCTCCAGCAGTGTGCCGGTGACATCTTCGAGCAGCTATCGGAGCAGTTCTTCCAGCTCTTCCCAGTCAAGCTCATCCACTACTCGTTCGAGCAGCTCCTCCAGTGTTTCTCCCTCAACTTCTTCCAGCAGTTCATCGAGAAGCTCCACCAGTGCCTCCTTGCGTAGCTCGTCCAGTAGCTTGCTGGCCAGCTCTTCCAGCAGCGCTGGAGGCAGTTCTTCCAGCGTTTCCTCTGCAAGCTCATCCAGTATCGCTTCGAGTAGTTCTTCCAGTTCTCCATCCTCGATTTCTTCCAGCGCCTCCTCAGGAAGCTCTAGCAGTGGCCCGCTGAGCAGTTCCTCCACTAGCTCGTTGGTTGGCTCTTCCAGCCTTTCTTCGGGGCAATCATCTACGGCGCTGTCGAGCAGCTCCACTACGATCTCATCCGCGAGCCTGCAAAGCTCCAGCAGTTCGTCTTCGATCATGCCTCCCTCATCGGGAACGCCCAGCGATCCATCTGCTCCGTCCGGAGGCGGCTGCGGTTGTGGCTGCGGGGGCTGCTGCAAACGCGGCTCACTGCCCATCAGGCCGCAGGCTCCCACTGCCAGCATCCGTCCCATCCGCTACGGCACCGGAGAAGTTGTCCTCCAGGCCGCAGATTTGCACAGCGACGGCTTTGGTACGCCTTGGGGGCATACACGCTCTTTCACCAGCCGGCTGACGCAGAGCACCAACGCCGGCAACGGCTACAACTGGCAGGTCCAGCAGTGGACCTACCTGGTGATGCAGGCCGGCGGTACCGTGGCGGTCATGGGTGATGCCAATGCCGTGTTGTGGTTCGACCCTGCCCCCGGCGGTGGCTTCACGCCCCGATTCGGCGTGCGGCAAACGCTGGTGCGGGATCCCCTCAACAATGTCTACCGCCTCTACGACCTCGACGGCAGCGTGACCGTCTATAACGCGGCCACCGGGGCATTCGTCAGCCACAGCGACCCCGCCGGCAACCAAATAGCGGTCGTCTCCTACACCGCCAACCAGTTTAACCTCGGCGAGGTGCAACGCAGCTACCGCGACAGTAGCGGCAATACCGCCATTGAATCGTATCTGTACACCTGGGTGGACCCCACGGCCAGCAACCCACTCCTGAGCAGCGTTCTGCTACGCCGGCAGGTCAATGGCGGCGCTTGGAGCAACGTGCAGCAGGTGCAGTACACCTACTACGGCGCCGGCGACTCCAACGGAGGACTGAATGATTTGCAGACCGTTGTCACCCAGACCTGGAACGGCTCGACCTGGGTCAACACTGGCACCACCTATTACCGCTACTGGAACCAGTTGCCCGCCAGCTCCTCATCCTCATCGAGTTCCAGCTCCTCATTGGCTGGCAGCACGCTGCACCTGCTCAAGTACGTGGTCAACCCGGCGTCCTACGACCTGCTGGCCGCCGTGACCAACCCGTTGACCGCCACCGACGCCCAGGTGGCCCAGTACGCCGATTACTACTACGAGTACGATAACAGCCGCCGCGTGACCCTGGAGACGGTGCAGGGCGGCTCCCGCACTTACCAATTCAGCTATACGCAGAGCAGCAATCCTCAAGGCTATAACAGCTGGGCCTACAAGACCGTCGAGACGCAGCCGGACGGCACGCAGAACATTATTTACAGCAACTACGCCGCTCAGACCATGCTCCAGGTCTTGCAGTCAGGCAGCCAGCAGTGGTGCAACTTCTACCAGTACAGCAGCGATGGCCTGCTGGCTCTGCACGCTCTGCCGTCGGTCGTTTCGGGCTACAGCGAACAGTACGCTGATCTGCTCAACCAGGTCAACGGCAACTATCAGTATCTCAACGACACCAGCGGCCTCATCCACACCTATCAGTATCATGCGCCCACGGGCTACCTGGCGGCCGAACTGATCCAGCAGGGCGAGTTGGGCACGCCCATTCTGCTCAAGCAGTACACCTACATCGCCTGCACGGCTTCACCGTCCAGTTCGTCCTCTAGTTCGTCGTCCGCCTCCGCCATGAGCGCACCGCCGACATACTTCCTGTCTCAGGAGATCCTCTACCCCATCGATCCGACGGTCTCTTCCAGTTCGTCCAGTTCATCGTCGGGCGGCCCGGCGCCGCAGATCATCACCAGTTACTCCTACACCTGGTATCCGGGCACCTGTCAGGTGCAGCAGCGCATCACCACGCTGCCGGTCATCCCCACGTCTCAGAACGGTTCGGGCGTGGCAGCGACTCGCCGGGATTACTACGACTTGTACGGCAACTTGACCTGGCACATGGATGAGCGTGGCTTTATCACGAACACGACCTACGATATCGTCACGGGCGCTATCGTGCAGCGTATTGATGATGTAGACACCACGCAGGTCAGCAACGCGCCGGCGGGCTGGACGACGCCTGCAGGCGGCGGCTTGAACCTGATAACCGATTATCAGTTCGATGCCGAGGGGCGGACGACGCAGGTGTTGGGTCCGTCTCACACCATCGACCTTGGCGGCGCGGCCACGACCATCCGTCGCGCCACCTGGACCGTCTATCAAGACGCCACATACCAGGTATGGACGGCGCAGGGCTACGCTACCGGCACGGCGCCTAACTACACTTTCACATTGGTCAATCCGGTATCGATTACCATCGCGGATAAAGCCGGACGGACGCTCCAGCAGATCCAGGCAGTGCGGGACTACACTAACGGGGCGCTCCAGCCGACCGACAGCTTCCCGCAGTCGTCCTATGTGCGTTGGACAACGACCCAGTACACCGAGCTTAACTTGGTGGCCTCCCAGCGTGTTTACAAGAGCATTCCATCCAGCGGCACGGGCAGCAGCGGTAGCAACTACGATGAGACGGACTTCGGTTACGATGTGATGGGCCGGCAGAACCGCGTGGTAACGCCGGGCGGCACCATCACGCGGACGGTCTACGACGTGCGAGGCAATGCGGTGCAAGTATGGGTGGGCACCAACGACAACGGCGCCACGGACAGCGATCCCACCGGCGGCGGCGCTCCGGGCAACAACATGGTGCAGGTCACGGGCTACATCTACGATGGGAGCCAGCCTGGTGGCGACAACAACTTGACGCAGCTGGCCCAGTACGTGGATTCTTCCACCAGCCGAGTGACCACCTTCCTGTACGATTGGCGGGACCGACGCACGGACACCGATGGCGAGGTCAACTTCTACGAGAAGGTCTACTACGACAATCTCGACCGTGTGACGCGGATGGAGCGTTACAACACTAATCTCAGCGGCAACCTAATCGCTCGCAGCGATACCTATTACGACGACCTAAGCCGTGTCTATCAGACGATCCGCTATGGCGTCGATCCCAGCACGGGCAGCGTCGGCAACGGCTTGATCGACAACACCTGGTACGATGCGGCTGGCAACCCCATCAAGCAGTTGTCCGCCGGCTCGTCGTTGTTCACCAAGACGACCTATGATAGCCTGGGACGAGTCAGCATCCAGTACAGCGGCTACGATCTCACCGAGACCAGCTACACCGATGCCGGCAGTGTCAGCGACGATACGATCCTCCAGCAGGTAGAGATGAGCTACGATGCTGCCAGCAATAGCATCCAGATAGTAACCCGCCAGCGTTACCACAACACCACGGGCACTGGCCCGCTAGGCTCGGCGAACAGTGCGCCGCCCTTGGCTCGCGTCACTTACATCGCTCAGTATCCCGATGCCTTGGGGCGTCAGGTTGCGGTGGCGGATTACGGCACCAACGGCGGCGTGGCCCTGGTGCGCTCCGCCACAATCCCGATGCATTCGGACACCATCCTCGTCTCCAGCACGCAGTACGACGACGCGGACGCTGTACAGACGCAGACCGATCCCGCCGGCACGGTGACCTGCTTCAGCTATGACAACGCCGGACGAGAAGTCCAGCGCATCCTCAACTGTACTTCCTCCAGCAATTCTAGCTCCTCCAGCAGTTCCAGCAGCAGTTCTTCGGGTGCCTGCCCGGCCTCCGACGATACCAACGTGACCATCCTCACGGCTTACAACTCCGACGGGAACGTCTCCCAGGTCACGGCGGTCAACAGCGTCACAGGCAATCAGGTGACGCAGTACGTCTACGGCACCACCCTGTCGGATTCGGGCATCGCTTCCAGCCTCCTCAAGCGTTACGAGGTACTGCCTGATTCGGTGGGTGGCAGTGACCAGATCGCTTATCAGTACAACCGCCAAGGCGAGGTCACGGCGTTGACAGACCAGAACGGGACAGTCCACTCGTACAGTTACGACTTGCTGGGGCGTCGCACGGAGGACAGCATAACGACGTTGGGCAGCGGCGTCGGTGGTACGGTACGGCGCATCGAGACGGCCTACGAGGTACGCGGCATGGTGCAATTGGTCACCAGCTACGATAACGCCACGGTGGGTCAGGGCAATGTGGTGAACCAAGTCCAGCTGGTGTACAATAGCTTGGGGCAGCTGGCCACGGAGTATCAGTCGCATTCGGGTGCGGTGAATACGAGCACGACGCCGGCCGTGCAGTATGGCTATGCCGATGGCAGCAGCAATACTATTCGGCCAGTGTCGCTGACCTACCCGAACGGCCGAGTACTCAACTACAATTATGGGCCGAGTGGCGGGATGAACGACGCCGTCAGCCGGATTGCTTCGTTGATCGACAGCGATGAGATTACGCATCTGGCTGACTACTCGTACTTGGGACAGGACACCATCGTGATCGTAACAAGCTCCCAACCTGGTCTCCAGTACACGCTAGTTGGCGTGGCCGGCGGCAACGATCCGGACACCGGCGACATTTATCGCGGCCTGGACCGTTTCGGTCGGATTAAGGATTTGATCTGGACCACCGGCGGTAGCGCATCGAGCAGTTCGAGTTCGTCGAGCAGCAGCCCGGCCAGCATTGTCGAGCGTATCCAGCACGGTTACGATCAGGCGGGCAACCGTCTGTGGCGCCGGGAGTTGGCCGATCTCAGCGATGAGCACGATGAATTGTATGCTTATGATGGGATCTACCGTTTGAAGGATCTTCAGCGCGGCAGCTTGTCGTCCGGTGATAACGCCATCAGCAATAGGACGTTCGCGCAATGCTGGGGCTTGGATGCGACAGGTAACTGGAGCAACTTCCGCGAGGACGATAACGGCGATGGCGCCTGGGAACTCATCCAGGACCGCATAGCCAACAGGGTGAACGAGATCACCAACTTGGTCAACACCGTCGGCAGTGCATGGGTGGTGCCTACCTACGATGCGACAGGAAATATCACAACGATGCCGCAACCGGCCTCGCCGGGATCGAGCTACGCGGCGGTGTACGACGCCTGGAACCGACTGATCTCACTGAGTGCTGACGGAAGCACCGTGGCGACCTATCAGTACGATGGGAATAATCGCCGCGTGGTAAAGAACACATACACAAACGGCACACTGAGTACGACGAGGCATTATTACTATTCAGACCAATGGCAAGACCTGGAAGAACGTGTTGAGGCAGCAACGACTCCTGACCGACAATTTGTTTGGGGTTTGCGGTACATGGATGATTTGGTGCTGCGTGACCGTGATACAACTGGCAAGGGTACGTTGAACGAGCGGTTGTATGCGCTACAAGACCCGAACTGGAACGTGACGGCAATTGTCGATCTGACTGGAACTGTGCAGGAGCGTTATGATTACACTGCCTATGGGATGCCGATGATTTTGACATCGGCTTTCCAGGTGCAGGGTTCGTCCTCGTTTAACTGGGAGATCTACTATGCTGCTTACCGTTGGGATGATGAGTCAAACCTATATCAGGTGCGGAGCAGGCAATATCACTCGGCACTAGGATTATTCCTGGGTCGCGATCCTCTCGGCTCAAGTGTAGAAGACAATTTGTATGTCTACGTCCGCAACAACCCGGTCAATGCTGCAGATCCTACTGGCGAACAGATAGGTGTCCAATTTCTTAAGGGCTATGCTTGCATCCGTCGCGGTATCTCTGCTTGGTGCATATGCGTTGATTGGGAATTTAATGCTGGCTGGCAATGGTGCTGCCGTAACAACCAGAGGGTCTGGATTAAACAATTCAAAGGATGTGTCACAGTGGGTATGTACTTATGCGCATCCAAGGGCATGAGATTTTATCAACCTTACATTGTTCGATTCTCTCCGCCATTAGGGAAACCGAAAGTTGTCCCAGGGGCATTTGGTCCGCTGCCAGGAGTGCGTCCTGGCATTCCCGTTGCTCCAGTTGGCGCCGTTCAAGTCCTGGGCCAGTGTCCTCCCCAAGGCTGTTCAGGCGAGGCCTGCGTTCAGTGCTCAGTTGGGTACGCGGCTGCCACTCTCGGCTTTAGAGTTTGTTTAGGGCGGAACGGCGTGAATTTGGTTGCTGGTTACGGAATCGGCTCCGGGACAGGCTGTGGCATCGGTGGATGCCTCACTTGCAACGATTGAGTAAGAGGCTATTCGGAAAGTTGACGCCTGTACATTAAAAATGGTCGTTGCGGTAGTGTGCAAACCGGCCTTTTGTAGTGTACAAGACCCCTTTCCGAATAACCTCTAGAGATGGTTTCAAAACGCCAAAATGACAGTCGTTTCGGCTGAATCAGACAGCCAAAATGGCGTTTTGAAACAGTCTCTAACCTTGACTTTTCCTGAGAGCGGAAAAGTCGCAATTGTAGGAATGTCGCTCAGGCGGCGGGCGCCAAAGCGTACAGCAGCGTCCGCCGCAACGGCTCGGGCAGTTTGGTGAAAGGGGTATCATGGCCATCCTTTTCAAAAGCCCAGTTCGTCCACAACCAACGCCGCACGGCGGTGATGGCGTCGGAGAACGTCACGCTCACCTTGCCCTCCCACTCCACGCCCGCCTCTGCTTGCGCCTGTGCCGGCAACTGCTCATACAGCGACGCCACCACACTGTACAAACCAAACAAGCACGGCTCGGCACGCAGCACCGTCCGAGAACACCAACCACGCGTCGTCTCCAAACCCAGATACGAACGCATCTCGGCAAAGGTGGTTTCAATATTCCAACGAGCTGCGTAGGCTTCGATGACCTGCGGCGGCGTCAGCCCCATGTCCGTGGTGTAGAAATACTCGTCACGGTGCGTCCCGGTCTGGTCATGGACATACACCCATTGGACCTCGACCAAACCGGCACCTCCCTTGTACCAGTGCCCACAGCCGCTGACCACTTCGACATCTCGACGACCGCCCCCCTACCAGGCCACGTTATACCGGCGGTGGGACGCGTTGAGCACCACAGCCTGCGGCGAGGGCAGCTTGGCTCCCTTCTTGCGAGGACGGCCATTGGGCTTCTTGCCGACGACCTTTGGTGGCGGCCGATACAGGTTGGCCTTGGGATGGAACTTGCTGACCAGGTGCAGCCGGCCCTGGGTCCGGGCGACGAAAGCGGCCATGTCGTGGCTACCGTAACCAGCATCGCCAGCGAAGCGGAAGCAACGATCGGGGAACCAACGCAGCAACAGACGCAGCAGGGTTTGCATCCGTTGCGCCGGGGTCTTATGGGGCCGCCCGCGTTTGCGGTTGTCCTCGGGGGAGCGATACAGGGCGACCAGCACGGGCAGAGCCCAGGGCCGGCCGGCGAAGGGGAACCAGACCAGCACGGCCAGGACGACCCATTTGTGCCCCCAACGCCAGGCCGTGTAACGGTGGCTGGAGCGGACAGCGTCGCGGTGCCGTGCCTTGCCATAGACTTTGCGACCGGGATGGGCGCTGACGGTGTCATCGCCCACCAGAGTGACAATACCACTGGGCCAATAGCATCGCAGCACAAAGCGTGTCAGGAGAGTGGCCAGACGCAGGCCCGACCAGTGCGCCTCCGACAGGACGCGGTGGTAGCTGGACGGAGCGCCTACGGCCAGGTGGCCGAGGGTGCGCAACAGGTTACTGACGGTGCGTCGTCCGGTGGTCAGGATGGCGGCGACAGCGAGCAGTTGGGCGCGTGGGAAGGTGGCTGGTGTGAAGGCAGGAGCAAAGAGAGCGAATACGGGCAGGGCATCGGTGGCTATACGGGCCATGAGGGCCTCCTGGCGTGGGCGCATGGTTGGTCTGACAACCCCATGATACCGCACGGAAGGCCCTCCCTTTTACTTGCTGCCTCATGCACGACAACCGCAAACACTAAAAACGGACATTACGGATCGCTGCAAAAGTCAAGCTAACAACATGTGTATTGGAGGAACAACCATGAGTGCTAGCAAAGACCACATAACTAATCCAACTGTCCCTAGGCGGGAGCTTGCAACTCGGATTCGCTTCAAGCTGGATACGTGGAGAGAGCCAATCGACGGCTTTATTCATATTTCAGACAATGAGATCGCAGTTGCAGCATACATTGAAACAGTTGCATGTTGGGATGAGATGCGTTTCTGCCCTTATGTTGGGCTTAGAATCAAGCATTTGCTGCGTACATGGGCGTGCCTGTCTCTTGGAAAACCAATTCCCATTTCTTGCCACGATATAGTGTGGGTTACCGATGGGAACAATGTACCATGCTTGCGCATTACTCCATGCTGGCCGGCTGATTTTTCATTGCTTATCTGGTTCCCAAATCAGTCTGACATCGAGCCGATTTTGCATGCAACTGAAAACATGTGGATGAAGAGAAGCATATAAATTGATTCGACTCATGGAGTAGAGAGCGGGTCACTGTAGGTTAAGTGGATGAGTCGCCATTTGGTTTTTGATCGCAGTTTATTGGAACTGGATAGTCTCGTTCGTCGAGGCTACCAGCATAGCTGGACCGACTGCCGGCACTTGCATCTGTTGCCCTCGAGCCTGATCCCGCCGGACCTCTCGGAGCTAAGCACATGTATCCTCACTGTCTGCCGCCATAACCGGCCCGTTATCCTTCTGGGGGGTGCTCACTCCCTCAAGCTCGGCCTGTCCCGTTTTCTCATCGACCTCATCGAGCGCCACCTTATCACCCATCTAGCCACCAACGGCTCTGGACTCATCCACGACTTTGAGTTGGCCCTCGTAGGCAGCACCAGCGAAGATGTTGCTCAGTGGCTCAAGGTCGGCCAGTTCGGCTTATGGCAAGAAACCAGCCGTCTTAATGACATAATCTGCCAGGCTGCTCAACGCGGCGAGGGACTCGGCGAAGCCGTCGGTCGCACTATCGAGGAAGAACACTTTCCCCACCGCGATCTGAGCATCGCCGCTGCCTGCTGGCGCAGTGGCACTCCGCTGACCTGCCACGTCACTATCGGCGCCGACATCATTCACACCCACCCCAACTGCGATGGCGCCGCCTTGGGACAGACCTCCTATACCGACTTCCTTATCTTCGCCCGCGCCGTCCAAGATCTGGAAGGCGGCGTCTTTCTCAACGTCGGCAGCGCCGTCACCGGACCCGAGGTCTTCCTCAAGGCTCTGTCGATGGCCCGCAACGTCGCCCGCCAGCAAGGCCAGGAGGTTCGCCACTTCACCACCGCTGTCTTCGACCTCGCCCCCCTGCCAGAGGACTGGCGCAACCGCACTTTTACCAAAGAGGAAGCCTGGTATTACTACCGGCCGTGGAAGACACTGCTGAACCGCGCTGTGGCCGACGGTGGCCAGAGCTTTTACATTCATGGCGACTTCCGCGATACCATCCCCGCTCTCTGGCATCTGCTCGTCTCCGCCGACCAGGAACAGCCCCGCGCGTAAGCTATGCCGCCCACTTTCCTCTACCTGATCCGCCACGCCGCGACCGAGGCGAACCTCGCCCAACCGCCTCGCTTGCAAGGCCGATATCACGATCCGCCGCTGGCACCCCTGGGCATCCATCAAGCCGAAGCCGCCCGCGATGTACTGTCCGAACACACCTTTCACCATTGCTATTGCAGCCCGTTGCGCCGCGCCAGGCAGACAGCAGCCATCCTCGCTGCCCTGCACCACCTGATACCGCAACCACTTGATGCCCTCGTCGAGTGCGATGTGGGACGCTGGGGAGGCTGCACTTGGAACGACATCCGCCAGAGTGATCCCGTAACTTTTACCCGTTTCCTCGCTCACCCCGGAAGGTATCCCTATCCCGGTGGCGAATGTCTCCAGGACGTGTACCTGCGCGTGGCTCCTGTACTGGAAGATGACGTACAGTAAGTTTCGCACATTTTGAGGCGGCAGCCTCTCGGGTGGCCTACGGTTGAGTGTCGTGATTTCAACGGGGACCATAACCGAGAGGACTGCCATGACTAGTGTAGCTGATGTTTCACGCGACGGGATCAAGCTCATCGAGATCGACCAGGGGCAACTCCGACAGCATGTCGATGGCGTGGTCCGCGATGCCGTCGAGGAGACCTTGAACGCCCTGCTGGATGCCGAGGCCGACGCCCTCTGCGGCGCCAAGAAGTATGAACGCTCGCCCGATCGCACCGACTACCGGGCCGACACCTACACGCGCACCTTCCATACCAAGGCCGGCGAGGTCGAGCTGAAAATGCCCAAGCTGCGACGCGCGACCTTCGAGAGCCAAGTGATCGAGCGTTACAAGCGTCGCGAGAGTTCCGTGGAGGAAGCGTTGGTGGAGATGTACCTGGCCGGCGTGTCGGTGCGGCGTGTCGAGGACATCACCGAGGCGTTGTGGGGCACCCGCGTCAGTCCGAGCACGGTCAGCGAGCTGAACCAGAAAATCTACGCGCGCATCCACGAGTGGCGCAATCGGCCCATCGACAAGGAGCACCCCTACGTCTACCTGGACGGCGTGTGGCTGAACCGGGAGTTCGGCGGCGAGGTGCGTCCGGTGGCAGTGCTGGTAGCCATCGGGGTCAACGCCGACGGCTTCCGCGAAATCCTGGGCGTGGCCGAAGGAGCCAAGGAAGACACCGAGAGTTGGCGTGCTTTCCTGCGGCAGCTCAAGGAGCGGGGTCTACGTGGCGTGCGTCTGGTGATCTCCGATAAGTGCCTGGGACTGGTTGAGGCGTTGGGCGAGTTTTACCCGGAGGCAGCCTGGCAACGCTGCGTGGTGCATTTCTACCGCAACGTGATGCGGGTGGTGCCGATGGGCAAGGTGCGGGAGGTGGTGGCGTTGCTCAAGGCGGTGCATGCCCAGGAGGACCGCGAGGCGGCGTTGGCCAAGACCGAGCAGGTGGTGGCCAAGCTGGAAGGGATGCGTTTGGGCAAGGCGGCGGAGTTGGTACGTACCAGCGTGGTGGAGACGTTGGCGTACATGGCATTTCCGCGTGAGCACTGGGTCCGCATCCGCACGAACAACCCGTTGGAGCGTTTGAACCGGGAGATCAAGCGTCGCACGCGTGTCGTCGGAGCGTTCCCGGACGGGGAGTCGGCGTTGGTGCTGGTAGCGGCACGCCTGCGTCACATGGCGGGGACGAAGTGGGGGACGCGTCGCTATCTGAACATGGATAAGCTGCGTGCGGTGGAGGTGGAGAAGGAATCGGCGTTGGGAGTGGCCTGACGCCGAAGAGCGGTTGAGGTCCGGCGACATCCTACCGCCGGACCTCAACCGCCCGCGGGCTGCTCGTGGGGCTACCGCGGAAAAATGTGCGAAAAAGACTGGACACTACCACTGGAAAAACTGCTCGCACGACACATCGGTCAACGCATCCTCGTCGTTTCGCATCAAGTAGTTCTGCGTGTCTACCTGGCCTCGCTCCTCGGTTTGACACTCGATCAGGCGCGCCAGGTGGCCATCCCTAATGCCAGCGGTCGCCTGCTTATTCGCCAGGGATTGTCCACGACCGTTTCCCCTTTCGCCCTCGGCGGGCCATCCGCTGATCCGGCAATAGAAATTCATCTCATGCCCCCAACCGAGAAGCAAGCGTAACGAATTGCGCGCTGGCCAGCGGCCTCCACCTCGGCAACTATGGAGCTTCCCGCTTTCCTCCGAGCCACCTCACGCTTATCCCTCGCCATCCCTGGATCAGGGAACCGCCGAACACCATGAACCCTGCTCTCACCCTCTGGTCTTTTCGGTCGCCCTTGACAGTGTACTAGCGTACAGTAAAATACCGTAGCCGATTTTCCCAGCCGGCGGCCATGCTCGGTGAAGCCATGCACCAGCAGCGGCAAATCATGCGCTTTTACGTCTCGGAGCCTCACTCTTTTCATCCTGCGCGCTGGGAGAAGGTTCCTGCTTCTCCGATCAAGGTTCCGCGACACCGCCTTTTTTTAATCGTCTGCAAGGAGAACTTCCTATGTACCCTGTCGCTGTCCATGTCCTCCTCCAAGGCAAAGATGGGATCGCAATCCTGTCTCGATCTCTGGAGCTGCCCTTCCCGCCCTCTCCTGGCCTGGAGCTGGAGGGACTCACCAGCCGGCCGGAACCAACGGAAACCCTTCAGCGCGTTATCTGGAGTCTCGCTCAGCACCGTTTCTACGCCGAACTGGAAGACTGGCGCTCGGACGAGGAGACCATCACCGAGATGATGGACTATTTCGGCCCCGGCTGGGAAACGCACGAGCCGAGCCTCTCTCTGCTGCACGAGGAGTAACGGCGCCGCCAGCTCCGTGCATCGCCCGCTCACCGCTGTCACCCTCAAGAGCCGCTGCCTCTTACGCGGCTGCCGTTAAGTCCCTCGTTCTTAGGAAACCTGCCAAAGCTTGTAGGAGGAACACCATGCCGCCGAATGATCGCTTTCAATGGTTCCCGAAATCATCTGCTGCGAGTATTTCCAAGGAGAGGACGGCCAACCCTCTCCCGGAGCAAGACACGGCACCGGCGAAAAACTCGCCGGATTCTGGGCGGGAAGGGACGGTCGTGCAGCCAGATGATCTCTTCGATGAAGCACGGATTCGGCAGCTGTTTGCCGGCAGTGAGGAGGAGATCGGCCAGGGATTGGCTCTTGTCGATGCATCACTCCGCCAGCATCTGTGCGTCTGGCTGCGCCGGCAATTCCCTAGTCTCACGCCCGAAGATCTGGCTGATGTCTGGGGCGAAACGTTGGTCGGTGTCCTTCAGGCTGCACGCCAGAGGCGTTTCCAGCCTGACCGTCCTCTGCTGCCCTGGCTCTGCCACATCGCCCGCGCCAGAGCCATCGACCACATCCGCCGCCGGACAGTCCGGCAGGATTTCCTGGCCGGCCTTTACCAGACCTGTCAGGGGGCGATGCTCCAAGGGTGCGGACAGGCAGGAGATCAGCAGGAAATGGAGGAGGTTTTGGCCCTGGTCCGTGATTTCATTGACACGCTACCCCAGCAACAGAGGATGGTCTTGTTTGTCTTTGTCGAACATTACCCAGAGACCCAAAGCATGGCCATTTTGCAGCGCGAGGTGTCCCGAACTACCGGACGCCCGCACAGCCGTGCCTCGGTCAAGCGGGCTCTCCAGGAGGCACGCCGCAAGCTACGGGAACATCTTCGCAATAAAGGCTTCGATCTGGAAGGGATGAGCTAAACCATGAGACCCACCAATAACGGCAGTGACGAGGAGCGGTTCCTGGATGCCCTGATTCGCGCTGCCCTTAGCCAGCGAAATAAATCGGCCGGGACATTGCCGGACCTGGCAACGCCGCCTCCGCCGCTGACGAAAGAAGATCAGGAAGCTCTGGATGCCTTGGGGGCTGATTTCATCGCCCAGATCCTTGCTGGCACCTGGAAGCCCCGACGCCGGCGGTGGCGTCAGCGGCCAGCCCGCGAAGCCGAACAGGAATTAGCCGGCGCTATGCAGCGCGGTCCCGAAGAGGGGGAGTTGAGCGAGCAAGCTTGGGAGGAGATCGAACGCAAGATCCACGACCTGGACGCCGAGGAAGATGCGAAGGAGGAACCATGAGCGTGCAGGAGATCGAGCAACTGGCGGAAGCCGTGCGGGCCCTCCGCGGTCTGTTTTATCTCCCCCTTGATCCGCTGGCCCTGGCCCGCTCGGAGGGCATCTATTTGGCGCCCGGCTGCTACGATGGCTGCTTCGATGGTCGCCTTGAGCTGCGGCGCAAAAATGGGCGTAGCCGCTTCTACCTGTTTTACGCTCAGGAGGACTCCCCCCGGCGGCCGCCCAGCCGGGTGCGCTTTTCCATCGCCCATGAACTGGCTCACTTTTACCTTCCCGAACACCGCAGATATTTGCTCTCGGGCTACTGGCAGGGGAGGCGATGTCAACTCCTCTCGGATCGCCGCCTGGAGCGCGAAGCCGATCTGTTTGCAGCGGCCCTGCTGATGCCGCGGCGGCGTTTCTTGGAGGAAGTGAGCCTTCGGCAGGAATACCCCTGGAGACTACAAGAGTTGACGCGGTTGGCGGACAGGGTGTTTTACACCTCGCTCACGAGTACGGCGATCCGCTATGCCCAGCTGGATTGTCAGCCCTGCTGCGTCGTGTTATCCGAAGGCGGCCATGTCCGTTTCAGCATTCCGTCAGCGCGGCTGAGGAGTCACGGGATCGACGGGATTCGCCGCGGAGCGCCTGTCCCGGCCGATTCCGTGACCGGCCACTTGCTGGCCGCCCCGCTCCGGCGGGGGTGTCGGCAGGGAGAGGGGGCGGTGTCCGGCGACGTGTGGTTCGCTGGCTCGCAACCCCTCTCTCTCTGGGAGGAGGCCAAGATCCTCGGCCGAACCGGACGAGTGCTCACCCTGCTGGTTCTCAACGAGTAAGCCAGCGAGTGAACGGCCTCGGGTACGGGCCACCCATCAGAAATCGGGGAAAGGTGTGTTGATGGAGGGCATTCTCGCAGGATTGGTCAACCTGGGTCTCGGCGGTGTCATGGGCGCGGCCCTGATCTGGTTTTTGCACCATCTGGTGACCAGGACACTCCCCGAGATGACCAAGATTTTTCGCGAGGAAGTCAACGCCGAGCGCGATCAACGCCACAAGGAGCACCAAGCTCTGCTCCAGAGCATCGACCGGCTCGGCCAGCAACAACACAAGGAGCATGAGGCCATCATTGACCACCTCGACTCCGGCTTCAAGGAACTGGTTAACGAGATCACCGATAACCGCGTGGCTCTGGAAAAACGTCTGGAAAAGCTCCCCCCTTCGCCCCCCGGCCCAGCCCCAGGACACCACAGGCCACGGTCCCAATGAACGGAAGGATGAAGCCATGAAACCACGAATTATCTGCCTGTTCCTGATGTTGCTGCCCGCTATGGCTCCGGCTGCCGAGCCGAAGAAAGACGTTGCACCGCCTGGGCCGGCTATCACGCTGCCGTCCGAACTCAAAGCCCGCCCTGGGCGTCTCCTCCTGATCCAGGCCAAAACGGACGGCAAAATCATCCGCTGGGTGTCCCTATCTGAAGATGCTGACTTGCTGCCTTATCTGGATCAAAGTGCCATCTTCTCGGCACCTTCGCCCGGCCGCTACCGGGTTCTTGCCTACACCGCCGCCGGAGACACACCCAGTCTCCCAGCCATCACAACGGTCGTCGTCGAGGGGCCGTCACCCCCGGTACCGCCTGGACCGGGGCCAGGCCCGAACCCAGCGGACCCATTCATGCAGGGGTTGCGAACTGCCTATGCGGCTGAAACAGATGCGGCGAAGGCACAGCAAGTCGCCCTGCTGGCCGCCCTCTACCGCAACGTGGCAGCCTCTACCGTCAACCAACAAGAGCTGAAAACGTTGGGCGACCTGTACCAGGTATTGCGGACGGCCGGGGCAGCATTACTGCCAGCGACAGCCCTACCGAAAGTGCGGCGCGTGATCGCCGATGAACTGGACCGAACGCTCGGCACCAATGCGGCAATGCCGCTCGACGATGCCAGCCGCAAGAAGGTCGCAGACGAGATGAGCCGAATGGCGAAAACTCTGGAATCTTTGAAGTGAGAGGATGCAGCGATGAGTCGGGAGAGCGGACATTATCGAGACGGGGCGCCGGGTTTCTACGGCTGGACACCCAACCCAGCTGGCGTGCGAGCCATTCTGGCCACCCTGCCCCACCCTACCTTCGCCCAGGCAGCGCCTCATCTGCTGCAACAAGCCGAGCGGAGCGAGGACAACGCCCTGCTTTGGGAAGCGTGCATCAAGGTCACGGGCGCGCAACTACCGGCGCACAAGCAGTCGATTGGCTGCTGTACATCCGAGGGCTGGTCCAGTGGCGTGGATTACCTCCAGTGCGTCATGATCGCCCTCCGGCAAATGCCCCTGGAATATCGTTCCATTTCTCACGCCGTCTTCTACGGGCTGGGGCGCGAGGTGGCGCACATGCTGGGCGGCCCCGACGGTTGCTACGGCGGCGCTATGGCCAAGGCCTCCGTCCAGTATGGCTGCGTCAGCAACGAGGACGCCCACGACTCCGACACCGACGACACCTTGGCCGCTGAGTACGGCCGCCGCGGCGTCCCGCAGAACCTCAAGGAACTGGCCCACAAACACTTGGTCAAGACCGTTTCTCTGGTCAAAAGTGCCGAGGAAGCGAAGGCCGCCTTGCTTAACGGCTATCCCATACCAATATGCTCCGACCAGGGCTTCACCATGCAACGCGATGCCGACGGTCACTGTCGTGCTCAGGGTTCGTGGGCGCACTGCATGTGCCTGATCGGCTACCGCGCGGACAAGCGCTGGTTCTGCATCCTGCAATCGTGGGGGCAGAATGTTCCCAGCGGGCCGACCTCCCTCAACCAGCCCGACTGCTCGTTTTGGGCGGACTGGGATGTCGTGGACCGCATGCTGCGGCAAGAAGACAGCTTCGCCGTCAGCCAGTTCGATGGCTTCCCCAGTCAGAAACTCGACTGGCTCATCTGAAAAGTCGATTACGTTGTTCCAATTCCCTGTACCACTGAGAGGAGTCCCTCATGGCCGTGAACCATCCCAACCCGCTACCTCAGCCAGCCGGCAGTCCCGGTTCCACATCGACCCTGGCAGGGAAGACGGGCAGCCCTCCTGCCGTTCAGGGCATCGACCTCAACAAGCTCCAGCAACTGCTGCAAGCGCTCGGCCAATATGGGCCAGTAATCTTGGAGGTGATCCAGAAACTGGTAGACCTCTTGCGGCAGCCTAGCCCATCTTTAGTGCAAGAAGGACTAAGCGGCCCAAGCGCTCACGCGGCTTGCTGCCGGGCCGAACTGGAGCATCTGCTGGCGGCGACTGCCATCTGCCTGCATCATTACCATTGTTGCGAGCAGGAAGATCAGCAGCAAGGCCGCAATTCCAACTCCTGATGCCACCGATCTGGCGGTGGCCATGTCGGCCACAAGCCGCTCGGCCGCCTCTTTCTTCCTTTGCAAATGGAGGTTGATCCGATGCACCCCTTTCTGGCATTCACGTTTATGGCGATTCTCGTCCCGGCCGTATGGCCAGCGCCCCCCGAAGATGAGCGAGCCCAAGCGGCTCTGGCGCGGGCCGTGCGGCAGCATACAAACGAGCAGAATCCATGCTTTCGCTGTGCTGATACGGCAACTGATTCAGACAAGAAAGCGCGGGAAGCTTTGACCCAGGCCATTGCCGCGTTGAGCCACTCCCGCTCAACGGCATCTTCCTCCGGTTGTCTTTGCGGCTGCCAGGAGGGCGGTCCTTGTGATTGTCCCAACTGCCCGGCTGGAGGTGGGCTGACCTACACGCAAGCCGTTCGCTTGGCAATGGACGAGAGAAAGCCTCTCGCAGTCTTCGTAGGACAACGGACCTGCGCCGTACCCGGCTGCATCCTCTGCCAGGTAGACGACTTTCCGGATACGTCGGGGCCTTGCGTGGTCATCGGTCTACCAAGGAGTGGCAAACTGTTTCGGGTAGCGGACATCCCCGGCCGACCGTCGAGCGAGACGATTCGGAGCATCCTCACCACGGTGACAGCTACCGCACCTATGGTTTCGACAGGGCCGTCCAGGGCAGTCATTCCTCCTCCCTTTGTCCCGCCTTTCTTTGGGGGAATAGGTTTTGGAGGAAGATATTGCCCAGGTATGGGATGTGGAGGTAGACCCTGACGTTGAGAGATACAGCCCCGGTCGGGGCCAGTGGTAGATACCGCAGGGTAAGCCCGAACATCGACAAGAAGAGCAAGAGGCCGCTGAATGAGCCTTCATGGCAACCAACCTGATCCACGGAGGACAGGCTATAGCGGGAGAAACTTTTCTTGCTCGCCCCGTATGTGCCAGCTCCACCGCTCACCGGCCCCTCTGACGCGAGCCAGAGGGCGCCGGAAGCGGATCCCAAACAAGAGTAGCCCACCCCTTCCTTTGATTGTCCTTGTTCAGGGCGTGCGTTTCCTCTACGAACCCACGCTGAAAAACTGCGATCAATAGCGTGAGAGGCAAGCATACAGGAGAACATCCCATTCCTGCCGGCGCGAGGGCCGGCATTGGGCACGAAATGCGCAAGTAGGCGTTGCCTGATAGTGCTTGCCAAGAGCGCGAAAATAATCTACTTTGTAAGTAGTAATTTATCAAACAAGCGAGCCGAGGATGTACGTCTCCAGCGACCTGACCGAGGACCAACTGCCAACTTCTGACGGTGCGGGAAACGGGGAACTGCGGTTCCATGACGGTTCCTGACGATGGCACGGAAGCCGCCTTCCTGGCGACAACGCCTGCTCTTTCCGTCTGATCCAAGAGAAGCACCAGAGACCCCAGACGCCGTCACCCCTGATTCCGAAAGAAACCAACATGCTGTACAAGACGATGGTACTCGAACTCCTGAATCAGCGGCGGCCGATGCAGGAACAGCTCCGCAAAACGGGCAGATTGTTGACAGCGATGGAACTTTACGCCAGGGAGCTGAAGACTCGCCACGAAGTCTGGAAGGAACTTCTGTCCCAGGCGAAGCCGGGCCACGACCAGAGCCAGATCACGAGCATGGCGCTGGAGATGGCCCTCAAGGAACTGGAGGATCGTTTACCTCCCGTATCTCCGCCGGACGCAGTCGGCCCTCTTTCCCTGGAGGCAGCAATGGCGTTCGTCCGCCGTCACACACCGCCCGCGTAAAGGCAGCGCGGCAACAACCAACGCTCTTCGACTCCCTTCCGCAGCCCGAACCAATCACCACCGAACCACCGTTATCACCACCGCCGGAATCGCCGGAACCAGACGGCTCAACAACGCTCGCACCCGCCGCTCCTGCGGAACGCTTCTGGCCTGCCTCGCCTTCTCCCATCGCCAGCGGCGAAAAAGCCAAAGCCCGCGACATCCTCGCCGCCATCCGCACCGTCAAGAAAATCGAGCAGGAACAGCATCCTGCCACGCCGGAAGAGAAGCAAACACTCGCCCGCTTCGCGGGATTCGGGCCGGTCGCCCTCTCCATCTTCCCGGACCCAGCCACCGGCCGCTACAAGGATGCCAGCTGGCAGGCTCTCGGCGAGGAGCTGAAAACGCTGCTCTCGCCGGAGGAATACGACAGCGCTAAGCGCACCACCTTTAACGCCTTTTACACATCCCCGACCGTCATCGCGGCCATTCATGCGGCCATAGCCCGTATGGGAGTGCCCAGCAATGCCACTGTCCTGGAACCCGGCTGCGGCATCGGCAACTTCATGAGCCAGGGACCGGAGGAGATGCGTTTCATAGGCGTGGAACTGGATAGCATCTCCGGTCGCATCGCCAAGGCGCTGCACCCCGACCAGGACATCCGCATCGAAAACTTCCGCGACACCCGCCTGCCCGAAGGGACGATAGACGCGGTGATTGGCAACGTGCCTTTCGCCGACCTCAAACTCGATTATCACGGGCACAAGCTCTCCTTGCATGATTATTTCTTCGCCAAATCCATCGATGCCCTCAAGCCCGGTGGCGTGCTGGCATTGGTGACGACGCATTTCACGCTCGACAAGCAGAACGCCACCATCCGCGAGTACCTGGCCTCGAGAGCCGACTTCGTGGGAGCAATCCGCTTGCCTTCCGATGCCTTCAAGCGCGAAGGCACCGCCGTAGTCACGGACATCCTGTTTCTCCGCAAGCGAGAGCCGGACGAGCCGGCTCACCACGTCGATCCCGAATGGCTGGGCGTTGCCCCGCTCACCATTGAAGGCGTGGAGGTGCCGATCAATCGCTACTTTCTCAACCATCCCGAAATGGTCCTGGGAACCTGGACCTGCAAGGACACGCTCTACGGCGAGGGCTACAGCATCCTCAGCAATGGTGATTTGACCGAGCAGCTGAAAGCGGCCATCCAGCGTCTGCCGGAATATGCTTCGTTACAAGCAACCCCCGTCCAGAGACAACCGGCCGCAGCCTTCACGCCTCCGCCGCCCGAACGCTACATCGGCGAGGGCAGCTTCTTTGTCGCCGATGATCGCACCATTCGACAGGTCATTGATGGTCAAGGTGTGCCCGTGACCTACGGGGGCACGACGCTTATGGCTGGCGGTACGCTGACCGGCAGACGCATGGCGGGCCTGATTCGTCTGCGCGACTTGGCCCGCCGCGTCCTGCAATCGCAGAACGAAGGCTGGCCTGAACAGGCCCGCCAGGAAGCACGCCGAGCACTCAATTGGGATTACGACCGCTTCGTCTTCACCTTCGGCCCGATCAACAAGACCACCTTCAGCGAGACCACCGACGGCCACGTCATCCGACGGATGCCCAATCTCGTGAAGTTCCGCGAAGACCCCGATGCGATGCTGGTCATGTCCTTGGAGGACTGCGACGAGGTAACGAACAAGGCCACGAAAGCCGCCATCATGACCAAGGACGTGGTAGGCAAAACGCCGCCTGTCACGCAGGTCAAGAGCGCCGAGGAAGGCTTGCTCGTCTCGCTCAACCAGCGCGGCACCGTGGACTTGCCGTTCATCGCTTCGCTCTACGGTAAGCCCGAAGAACGGATCATCACGGAGCTGGGCGACTTGATCTTCCACGACCCGGAGTCGCAGACCTGGCAGACGGCCGACGCTTATCTTTCCGGCAATGTGCGGGCCAAGCTCGCCGCCGCCGAACGCGCCGGCCCCGCTTATGCCCGCAACGCCCAAGCGTTGCGCAGTGTGCAACCGGAGGACGTGCTGCCCGGCGACATCGATGCCAATCTCGGCGCGCCGTGGATACCGGAGAGCGACATCCAGGCGTTCGCCGCCGAACTCTTCCACGTCGAACCGTCTTCGTTTCCCATCACTCACCTGAAAAAGGATGCCGTCTGGAACTTGGACGCCGGGTACGCTGCTATACAGTCGGTGGCGGCAACCTCCGAGTATGGCACGGCCCGCGCCAACGGCACCTGGCTGCTCGACCTGGCCCTGAACCTCAAGACGCCGGTGATCTATGACACAATCAATCATGGCGACCGCGAAGAGCGTGTGGTCAACCAGGAAGCGACGCTGGCCGCACGCGAGAAGCAAAAACTCATCAAGGAGCGCTTCCGTGCCTGGATCTTCGCCGATCCTGACCGCACCGAGCGGCTGGTGCGCATTTACAACGACACCTACAACAACCTCCGCCCGCGCCTCTTCGATGGCTCGCATCTGGACTTCCCCGGCATGAACCAGACCATCCGGCTGCGGCCACATCAGAATGACGCCGTGTGGCGTGGCATGTGTTCGGGCAATACGCTCTTGGCTCACGCTGTCGGGGCCGGCAAGACCTTCACGATGGCGGCTACCGGCATGAAGATGAAGCAGGCCGGACTGATTCACAAACCGATGTACGTCGTGCCCAACCACCTGCTGGAGCAGTTCGCCCGCGAGTTCATGCAGCTCTATCCCAATGCCAAGCTGCTCGTCGCTGCCAAGGAAGACTTGTCGCGGGAGCGGCGCAAGCACCTGACTGCCAAGATCGCCAGTGGCGAATGGGATGGCATTATCGTCACCCACAGCAGCTTTGAACGCATCGGCATGTCGCGGGAATACCAGGAGAAGTTCCTCCGCGAGCAGATTGAAGAGTACGATCAACTACTCCGCGAACACGCCGCCGACCGGAACACCAACCGTAACCTCATCAAGACCATCGAGAAACAGAAAGCCGCCCGCGTGGAACGCCTGAAAGACTTGCTCGCCGAGGACAAGAAGGATGATGGGCTGGTATTCGATGAACTCGGTGTCGATCACATCTTCATCGACGAGGCGCACTACTTCAAGAACCTGGAGACTCCGACCAAGATGGAGCGTGTCGCCGGCATCCAGACCGGCGGCAGCGAACGCGCCTTCGATGTCTACATGAAGGCCCGTTACCTGCACGAGCAGCACCCCGGCCACGGCGTCACCTTCGCCACCGGCACGCCGATCTCGAACACGATGGTCGAGATGTACACCATGCAGCGTTTTCTCGACCCCGAAGGGCTGCGTCAGCGCGGTATCGAACATTTCGATGCTTGGGCCGGCACCTTCGGCGAAGTCATCGACACAATGGAAATCTCCCCAGACGGCGCCTCGCTGCGGCCTCGCAGTCGCTTCGCCCGCTTCACCAACTTGCCGGAACTCCAACAGATGTTCCGCGCCTTCGCCGACGTGCAGACCGCCGAAATGCTGGATTTGCCCCGACCTTGCTTGGAGAGCGGGAAGGCTATCGTCGTCGCCTGCCCAATGTCCGAGGAGCTGCACGACCTCCAGCAGAAACTCGTGGAACGCTACGAGCGGCTGCGGTCGCAGAAGGTGGACCCACGCGAAGATAACGCGCTGGCCATCACCACGGACGGCCGCAAGCTCGCCCTCGACGCCCGGATGCTTTCCTCCAGTGCAGAGGACTTCCCCGGCTCGAAGGTCAACGCTCTGGTCGAGAACGTCGTGGCCATCTGGGATCGGACGGCCCCCAAACGCGGCACGCAGATGATCTTCTGCGATATGGGCGTTCATCCGACGCCTTGGGGCTATTCGGCCTACGAGGACATCATCAAGAAACTGGTTGCGCGCGGCATTCCCCGCGAGCAGATCGCCGCCATCGGTGATGCCGACTCTGACGCCAAGAAACAAGCTCTCTTCGAGAAGGTCCGGCAAGGCTCGGTGCGGGTGCTGCTGGGCAGCACGCAAAAGATGGGCACGGGAACGAATGTGCAGAAACGTCTGGTGGCGCTGCATCATCTGGACGCTCCCTGGAAGCCGGCTGAAGTGGAGCAACGCGAGGGCCGCATCTTGCGTCAGGGCAATGAGAACGAGCAAGTGGCCGTCTATCGCTACGTCACCGAAGGATCATTCGATGCCTATATGTGGCAAGCACTAGAAACCAAGGCACGATTCATTGCCCAAGTCATGACTGGCGAAAGTACCGCCCGCCGCGCTGAGGACATCGGCGGTCAGGAATTGTCCTATGCGGAGGTCAAAGCGATTGCTTCGGGCAACCCGGCGGTGCTGACCTTGGCCGAGGCTGACGCCGAGTTGCAACGCCTGGCCCTCCTGAAGAAGAACCACCTGGATGAACAGTTCGTTGCTCGCCGCAGAGTACGAGACTTGCCGGCAACCATTGCCAGTCTGTCCGAGCGTCTGTCGAACCTTAGCACCGATCAGGCCACTGCCGTCGCTCACGCCGATGATCCCATTACCATTGGCCGGCACCCTTACGCCCGCGAGGATGCCGTGGGTGCGTTGGGCAGCGAACTGGAGACCTTGCCACGGCATGTCCACGAGACACGCCGCGTCCCGCTGGGCATCTATCGCGGCCTGCACTTCGGCTTGATCTTGCACCCGCATTGCGCACCCGATGTGTACCTGGAAGGAGCGGCTACGCGCCAGGCCGGGTTCTTACGAGAGCATCAGGGACCGCGTGCCGTCCTGAACGCGGTGGAGCGTCTGGCCAACGCCTACGTCACCGACTGCGCTCGTGTCCGGCAAGACCTTGCCATCGCGGAAGCGCAGCTGCGGGACTACCAAGCCCGCCTTGGTCAGCCCTTCCCCCACGACGCCTATCTGTCCGAATTGACCACTTTGCGGGACCAACTCAAGACCGGACTTTCCGCAACGGCCCAGGCGCAGGATGACGATACCAAACCTACGGTGGCTGAAATCGCCGAACGGATCAAGTCGCTCAAGGCCGCACACACCATCGAGGCCGGATCACAACGAGACAGGCCGAAGGCATCCTCTGCCGAGGAACCGATCACCGCTCGCATCCGCCGCCGGACTCAGACACCTACCTCCTACCCAACGACGGATTCCAAGACGGCCGAATCGCGGCCAGGAGCGTCCCCATCGCGCGAATCCCTGCCCCAGGTTGTTTCCGAAGCTCCTACGCCTTCCGGAATTTCTTTCGACCAGACCAAGGAGGACGGCGATTTACCCGCCAGGCGCAAGCTGACTTTCCGGGAACGGGTTGCCAAGAGTCGGCGACGAGACGAAGGGCAGGAGATGGGTTTGTAGACCTTCTTCCACTCGGACCGAGGCAAGGATAAGCGGCCAAGGACTTCTCGCTGTTGATGCTTCTGTCCGAACCGACTCTTCTCTTCCGATCTTTCCTTCATCCTCTTTCTACTCCCTCCTTGGCCTGGCAGGGGCCGATGCGGTGGGCTGCCGCAGTCAGACCATCCTGGCCTTTGGTGCGGCAGCCGCCCACCATTGTTCCGTTGTCCAGGACCACGTCGATCAACTCTGGGTTGCAAACTATGCTGCCGGACACGCATCACCGGAGGCTGGCCATCGCCGAAACCAGACGGATCTACGGGCGGAATAAAAGGCTGACCCGACCCCTCACCGGCTCCCTCTGGCTCAAGCGTGAGGGGGCCAGAACCCAGGCCAAGAACCAGAAAAGGCCGCCCTCGCCTCTGGCCGCCATTTTTCGGGGTGGGCGCCCTCCCTATGAACCCACCCCGAAAAACGGCGACCGACGGCGACGGCGTGAGAGGCAAGCGGGCCGGAGGCCATCCGGCCCCCCGCTTGCCCTTGCGCCAGCAATGAAAGACAGGCAACGAGGAGTTGATCGAGCAGGGCGAGAGCAACGAAGACGCTTGCCAAGAAAAGCAAAATAGTCTACTCTGAAAGGAGCATATCACCCAGCAAGTGAGCCAACATGAATATTCCCAGCGACCCCAACCCGCTCCAAGTGGCCTCGTTCACCGAGCGTCTGGCCCGCGAGCGGCAGGATAGCAAGCTGGGCCTGGTGTTCTCCGTCATCTCCGCCATCGGTCTCGGTGCTATCGTGGTCCAGACTATCCTGGAGATGATGCACAACCATCGGCGGCGGAGCCGCAGTCAAGGCTGGGAACGCTAGACTCCGGGTGGGAAAAGGCGACTGAATGTTGCTTGACTGTTTCCAAAAGAGAGTCCTAATTGGGAGGACAACCAACCCATAGTCTCCCTATGCTCTTGCTTGTCAGCGGCGCAACCAAGACGGTCGAACGCCTGAAATCCCATCCCCACCTCGGCCACCTTGTCTCGCCCCGCTCCCGCAATGATCTCGATTGGTTTCTCTCCACCGGCCTGCCGTGGGCGGCCGACAACGGCGCTTTCTCTGGTTTTGATCCTCCCGCCTTCTTACGGATGCTCGACGCAATTCAGAGCAAGCCTGGCTGCCTTTTCGTGGTATGCCCGGATGTGGTAGGAAACGCCGTCGAAACACTTACACTGTTCGGGCAGTGGCGTCAGACCATAGCAGATCGGCAGCTGCCGGTCGCCTACGTCGCCCAAGATGGACAAGAACAGCTGCCTGTGCCTTGGGACGAGATCGACGCCTTATTCATCAGCGGATCGACCGAGTTCAAGCTGGGGCGGCACGCAGAGAGTCTCACCAAGGAGGCCAGGAGTCGGGACAAGTGGACGCACATGGGTCGTGTGAACACCCACCGCCGCATGCGGCTGGCCCACGCATGGGCTTGCAGTTCGGTGGATGGAACCAGTTTCTCTTGGTTTCCGGATGCCAGGCTGCCGGGAGCGTTAGAGTATCTCACTGGCCTGGATGCACAGGGCTGGCTATTTTAGTCAATAAGAGTTAGGGAGTGTCTTTACCAATGGTAAAGGCAATTTGGTAAAAAAATGGTAAAGACACTGGCAATTTGACCACTACGTCAGTACAATGTCAGAGAGGTCTGCGAATCTCGCAACCACCTGTTCTTTCACAACTTGCAGCATCACCCCAACGCCAAGGCAACCCTACGCTTTGGCACTCAAGCCAGGTTCAGGACCTGGTGCCC
>Ga0070737_10000953_pt1 | contig 48579 bp, 42 predicted proteins | sample Coa_R1_10_FD_66438 | JGI IMG/M metagenome (GOLD analysis project Ga0070737, IMG submission 66438) | Surface soil microbial communities from Centralia Pennsylvania, which are recovering from an underground coalmine fire - Coalmine... | ecosystem: Environmental > Terrestrial > Soil > Unclassified... | reverse complement strand
CGAAAAGCGAAAAGCGAAAAGCGAAAAGCGAAAAGCGAAAAGCGAAAAGCGAAAAGCGAAAAGCGAAAAGCGAAAAGCGAAAAGCGAAAAGCGAAAAGCGAATCCAATCACCGCGAAGCAAAGAGCGAAAGCGAAGGCGCGAATGGAAGTGAAGCGCGGCCGCAGGAAAGGCGCAACGCGCGATGGGAGGCGCCGGGCGCGGCGAGTTGCCATGCCGGAGCGACGCGAGGTAAGCTGCGAGCGGAGGTGTTTATGTCGCTGCGGCCGGTAAAGCGAATGATTCAATCGAAGCCGACGCTGGAAGGCGCGGGGGTGCATCTGCGCCGCGCGTTCGGCTTCGGCAGCACCAGTGAATTTGATCCGTTTCTGCTGCTGGACGATTTTCGGAACGACGTCCCGGAAGATTATCTCGCGGGCTTTCCGTGGCATCCGCATCGCGGAATCGAAACCATCACCTACGTTCTGGCGGGAAGCGTGGAGCACGGCGACAGCATGGGCAATCGCGGCGCCATCGGCGCGGGAGACGTGCAATGGATGACCGCGGGACGCGGCATCATTCATCAGGAAATGCCCAAAGGAGACCGCGCCGGCCGGATGCACGGATTTCAGCTCTGGGGAAATTTGCCGTCGGCGCTGAAAATGACCGCGCCGCGCTATCAGGAAGTGAAGGCGCAGGACATTCCGGAACGGAAGGACGACGACGGCGTGCACGTGCGCGTGGTCTGCGGAAATTTCTGGGGCCTGAAGGGGCCGGTGGAAGGCGTAGCGGCGGATCCGGTTTATCTGGATGTTTCGGTGCCGCCGGGGCGACGGAAAACGCTGCCGGTGGAAACGGCGCGCCACGCGTTCGCGTATGTTTTCGCGGGCGACGGGAAATTCTGCAACGCTTCCGAGCCGCTGGCGGTGCCCACCGAGCCGGTCGGCTGGCTGGAGACGAAGCCGCCGGCGCAGGCGGAAAATCGCTCGCTGATTCTGTTTGATCGCGGCGATGAAGTGGAAGTGCGTGCGGGCGAAGAGGGCATCCGTTTTCTGCTGGTTTCCGGAAAGCCCATTCAGGAGCCGGTGGCGTGGTACGGGCCGATTGTGATGAACACGCAGCAGGAACTTCGGGAAGCGTTTCGCGAGCTGGATGAAGGAACCTTTCTGAATCCGCCGGCGAAAAAAGCGGGCTCCTCGCGGTAACGAGCGCCCGGAAGGCGGCGCCTTCCCGTTGCTCTAGGACGAAAAATTGTAGTTGTGGGTGAGCACGGAGGCGGCGGAGCGGCCGGCGAAAAATTCGTGTTCCGGCTCGCAGGTGACCATGACCTTGGCGCCGTCCTCGGCAAGCAGTTCGATTTTTTTCAGCGTGAGCCAGCCGTAACGACCGACGAGAATGTCGCCGAGGCAGAGGCGTTCGGCGCGCACGGGCGAATCGTCGGCGAGCGTGAAGACGTGATGCGGCGTGACGTCAAGCGAATCGCCGTTGGAAAAAGTGAGGCGCACGAACGTGTCGGCGGCGTGAACTTCGTGGCGGACGATTTGCGTCCAGGATTCGCGTCCGCGGATGCGATCGCCGGTGCGCGCGCGATGGATGGGCACGAGGCCGCGATCTTTGGTGAGCACCAGCATGTTGCCGCGCAGGCAGGAGCCGGAGCCGCCGCCGGAGCCGCCGCCGGTTCCCGAAGACGTGGTGGCCGCGGAGACGGCGCCGGCGGAAAGCGGGATGCGCCCCTGGAGCGATTGCTGCTGCGCGGCGGAAATGGTTTTCGCGGTGAAGGCGTTCGCGGGATTCCCCGCCCCGCCGGAGACGAAGGCCAGCGCGAGGAGCGTTTCGTCGAAATAGGGATAGAAAAAATAGGTTGCGGCGGACGCGAGTCCGGCGATGAGGAGCGAGCCGTCGGCGATTTGCGTTTGCGAGCCGTCGGCGCGAAAAATCGAGAGGCCGCTCCACGACCAGGTGATGGTGGAGGTGGTGCCGGCGTAGGTGAACGCGCCGGACCAGGTGGGCGCGACCGAGCCTTTCATGAGCACGCCGGATTTTGCGGGATCAATTTTATTTTGCGTGAGCGCGGAGGCGGAAACGCGGGCGAAATTCGCGCCGTCGGTGACGCCGGAGTCGAGCGAGAGCTTGAGATTGTTGACGCCGGAGACGATGCGCTTGAGAGATTCGTAGAGATGCGTGTTGACGCGCTTGAGCGCTTCGATTTGTGGAATGGTGAGCATGGAAATTCGACGGCAAGGGTTGCGTGGCCGGAACCGGCGGCGGAGATGAAATGCGGCGCGGGGCGAGCGATTCGGAAATTTCGCGAGTGAAATGGTGAGCGAGACGAAAACGAATTCGGGAGCGCCGGCGGCTTTTTTGCGCGGGGCATGGTGGCGCGAAATGGTTTCGCGCGAATCCTGGATTGCGTCCGCGAAAATTATTTTGCTCGTGGTGTGCGCGGCGATGATTTACGGCGTGGCGCTGGACGAAGCGACGATTCGCATTTCGTCCGAATATTTCACGCTGGCGCACCGGCCGGTTTTCAACACCGGTTCGCCGGCGCTGCTTGCGCTGGGGCGCGGCGTGCGGGAGACGTGGTGGGGCGGCGCGATGGCGGGAATTATTTTTGCGATTGCGGCGCGCGCGGGCTCGCTGCCGAAGGCGACCTGGCGGCGGTTTGTGAAGCCGCTGGGAATTTTGGCGGCGGTGATGGGCGCGAGCGCGGCGGGCGCGGCGTTTCTGGGCGCGTGGATGGCCGGCAACGGGACCGTTCCCGCGGTGCAGGCGTGGGCGCTGGCGCTGCCGGTGGGGAGGCAGACGGCGTTCATGGCGGTGGTGTTCGCGCACGTGTGCAGCTATTTGATCGGCGCGCTGGGCGCGCTGACGATTGCGATTAGCGTGGCGTGGAAGCGGTATGGGTGAGCGTGTTAGGGTTTAATTATGCCCTTCCTGCGGAGGATGGCGACATAGTCGGCCCGATAGAGTGTGCAGCCTACGATGCCCGCCAGCTCCGGTTCAGAAAGCTTGAGCTGCTGGCGGATTAGATGCTGCGGAAGGTCGCCGTGGCCGTGAGAGCGCTTGGTTCTGGTGAAGACCGTTCCTTCATGCTCAAACCACGCATGGCGGTCTCGCGAATCACGAGTCTTGAGCTCAAGCTTGTTAACCAGGATCTCGAACTCACGGACCTTCATCGGGACAACCGACGCTCCAGATATTGATCTAGACGAGATCTAACGGATTTAAGGTCCTCTCCGAGTCGCTCGTTCTGGGCGGCCAAAGAGAAATAGAGTGCTGCGATGCTCTTTGCGAGATCCTCTAGCGCTTCGCTGCGATTTTGGCCATAACCGAACTCATCAACTGCATCGAATGAAGCGACAAATGTATTGCCTTCGCGAACAATTTGGACGGGTATCGGAACGCGAACGCGGAGACGCGGATCGGAGACATTGCCGAGAAGCAGCGACGCAGGCGCACCCTGAATTTCGAGATTTGCAGCCGCGGTGTGAGACACTGCCTGAAGTTCGAACAGGAAAGGCCCCGCATGCAGGTATACGTGTTGCTGCCCCTCTTGGATCGGGCGCGGAAATTGCTGACCGGCCGGGGAGACTTGAATATCGTCAATCGTTGTCGTCAAGTTAGCCTCCGACGATACGCTGGACGTTCACCACGCTTCGCCCTACATAGACATCGTTCGCGTAAATCTGCAGTTCATAGCCGCCGAACTCTGGAATCGGAATGGGCGGCATCGGCAACGGAATGTCAAATGCGCTCAGGCGGTCCTTGATTTCTACTTCCCGCGTGACCGCTTCTGCAACAACCTTTTCATTGTCGAGGACAACAAGCTTTAGTCGAAAGATGTATTTGCCCGCCGCGTCAGCCATTTTAATATAAACCCAAAATGGGCCGATCGTAAACGGTGTTTGGGGTACGTGCCACGTGTCAAAAACCCCCACAAGTGTTTTCTTGTTCGTCTGCGCCTCGGTGATGATCGAATCGCACACTAACATCGCAACAACCGAAGGAATGGGAGGCTGGTCTGACAATTGAGAACTCTCGCATGCCAATTGTGCCAGAGAATTGAGTCTGTGAATACAGGTTTATGGATGCGCTAACGGTTAGTTGTGGCCGCGGATGAGGGAGAAGGGCGCGGGCTTGCACCACGGAACGAGCTTGGTGAGCGAGAACCAGGAGCCGGCGGCATTGGTGGCGCACTGATAGGAGGCGCGCTCGGCGGTGAAGTTGGTCATCAATTCCAAATCCTGCGGCGCGGGCGAAGCGAGCGCGAGCGCGCCGAGAGAAATTTGCGAAGCGTCGCCGGGAGTGAAGGCGGAGACGCTGAGCGTGCCGGCGCCCTGCGCGTACAAAGTCAAATAGCCGAAAAGATCGCGTCCGGTGGCGCCGGTGCGCGAAAGAAACGCGGTGGTGTAATAGGAATTGATGGCCGCGCCGTCGTCGGAAAATTGGCCTTCGGTGAGCTGATAAATTTTTCCGTTGGCGGAATTGTTGCCGAGGAAAAACGCGGCGGTTCCGTTTGCGCGTTCGATGAGCGCGGCGCAATTGGCGGAGATGAACCACGGGGCCCATTTGCGGGAATGGCCGGGCGCGGAGAGCGACATCCAGAGCGGGTCGGCGAAGCCATCGGAATAGTCGAGCATGAGAATTTCGTTCGGCGCGGCGGCCGCGCCCATGGGCACGCCGACGTAAATGCGTTTGTGCTGCGTGTCCACGGTGACCCAGAGCGAGCTGCCGGCCTGCCAGTTGACGGCGTCCCAGGTGGGCTGAATTTCCTGCGATAATTTTTGCGGCTCGCCGCCGGCGAAAAGGTAAAGGCCGGCGCGCGAGGCGATGACCACCCAGTCTTCTCCGATGCCGACGCCGTGCGCGGAAGGCGTGCCCACGGAATTGGAAACTTCCTCGACGTCCCAAAATGCAGGCTCCGTGTTGCCGTTGTCGGCGGTGACGTAGAAGCTGCGCTCCTTCACAAAATACAAATTGTTGCGAATGACGAATGCGGCGCGAATGGCCTGGCCGTTGTTGGGCGCGATTTCGAGAAGGCCCTGGACGCCGTCGTAGGCTTCGGGATCGGAATTGCGCGAGGCGCGCACGACGGAGGGATTTTGCGCGGCGTTGGTGGGAAAAATTTCGATGCAGTCCACGAGAAAAGATTCGCCGGAGGGCGCAGGCGTGCCGTCGGCGTAAAGCTGCAGGACGAGATCGGCGGGCAGCGAAGTTTGCGGCGGAAGCAAATCGGCGGTGAATTCCTGATACGCGGCGGCGGCCTGCGCGGCGGAAACGGCGAGGCCGGAGCCGAGGAATCCCTGCGAAACGCTGTAACAGTTGATGCGCAGCGTGCCCTGCGCGAGGGCGGGGCTGCGTTTGATGCGGGCGCGCACGGAATAATCGGTGTTGTTTTGCAGCAGCGGCAGGCCGTTCACGTCGGTGAGCGCGGTCTGCGTGATGCGGCCGCGCTCGACGGTGACGCCGTCGGCGGTGATGCGATAGGCGTCGCCCCAGACAACGTCGCTCGATTCGCGCGAGCCGCCGGCGGAAAAAGTGGCGCCGAGCTGCCAGCCGAGCGGACGTCCATTGCCGGAGGGATCCCATCCGCCGTCGAAGCTGAGATTGCGCCAGTTGGGCATGGCGGCGCGTTCGCCCCACCAGAAAAGGCGATCGGAATAGGCGATGACGCCGAGCTGCGCGGGGAGTTCGATATTCTGGAACAGGTCGTCCATGCTGACGCCGGCGAGAAGAATGTCGTCGGTGAAATCGAGTTCAAGCGACGTGGTGACGTTGTCGTTGATGGTCATGGTCGCGGGAACTTGATAAAAATTCGCGCCGCCCGCGCCGGTGAAGGCCAGCAAACGCTGCACGACGTTGGACGGGCCGGTGGGAATGTTCGTGAGGCTGACTTTTTTGTTTCCGGCGGCGGTCCAGGTGACCGGAGGCGACGGCGCGGTCCAGTAGCCCTGGCGCGTGACGAAAATCACGACGCACTGATGCGCGCCCGGGGAAATGCTGCCGGCGTCGGCGGAATCGGCGACGGCGGGGCCTTCGGCGGGGCCGATCTGGCTGACGCGGTCGAGAAAAGTGTCGTCGTACTGGCGCGGAAGATCGGCGCCGAGGGTGCTGTCGGATAGCGCGATGTATTCGCGGCCGAAGTAAGTGGCGGAGGCGAAAAAAAGGCCGGGAGAAATCGTCGCGGAGACGGCGGAGAGGACGCCGGGAGAAGTTTCCTTGTACAAATTGCCGTTGGAATCGAGAACCAGCAGGCGCTGCGCGAGATTGGTGGTGATGTAAGTTTTCAGTCCGTTGATGGAAGGAGCGCCGCCGAGCGCGGGAAAAACGGAAACCAGGCCGGGGCGCGTGCGCACGCCGCCGGGGAAAAATTCGACGTCGCGCGCGTCCGGGGACATTCCGGGGGGAACGTCGGAGGGGTCGAGCAGCGTCATCCAGGTGCCGAAAGTGGTGAGCTGCAAAGGGAAAAATGTTTCGACGGACATGAGTTAACTCCGGTGAAGAGCGGCCGCGGAAGCGAATGAGAAAGCCGTTGCGCGGCAAAAAAACATAGGCCGGCGCGCGGCGGCAAGTTCGGCTCCGAAATGCAAAACCATTGCGGAGCGACATTTTTCGTGGCGAGCAACGCGCGGCGGCGGAATGAGGCGCGGCCGAGCGGCTGTGCGACGGGCGGAGCGATGCTAAGCTAAGCGCATGGGAGCGCGGGAGAAAGAGCGGCGGACGGCGCTGGGGCTGGGATTGCCGGCGGATGCGGGCGACGCGTCCGCGTGGAGGCCGAGCCGGGCGGCGGAGACGCGTTCCGAGGCGAGCGCGGAGCGGGGCGAGGCAAAATCCGGAGCCGAAGCGGCGGCGGATTCGAAACAAAATGCGGCGGCGTGGAGGCCGAGCGAGGCTTCGCGAAGGCGGCTGGGTGCGCTAGAGCCGGTGCGCGGGCGCGGGCGGTTTGCGATGCCGCGCGGATTGCGCGTGGGGGTGAGCTTCGCGCTGCTGGTTTGCGGGCTGTACGTCGCGCTGCGCATTTGGGTGGCGCCGACGGCGGGCGCGTTTCACGGCGCGGTGTTGGTTTTTGTCGGCGCGATGGTGTTGCTGTTCCTGGCGGCGGTTGCGGGCGCAGCGATGCGGCGGAAGCGCAGGCGCAGCGACGAAAAAAGCACGCTGAAGTTGTGACGCGCGGCGCGGGGCGGTGCGGCTGGCGATGGTAAGGAGGCGGATTCGGCTGCGGCGCAGCCGCGGGCGCAGCAAGCAGCGCCCCTACGAAAACAAAGGCAAAAACCAAAGACGAAGACGGGAAGCAGATTCCTCGTCGCCGGTCGCATCCTCGCTCGGAATGACGATGCGTTTTTTTTTGCGGCGCGACCATGCGCGGGCGAATGTGTTCGGCTGCGGCGCAGCCGCGGGCGCAGCAAGCAGCGCCCCTACGAAAACAAAGGCAAACACCAAAGACAAAGGCAAAAGCAAAAACAGAGGCGAAGGCGGAAATTCAAATGCGCTAGGGCTTGGGGCGGTAGAGAGGATTGGGCAGGTCGAGCTTTTTTTTGCCGCCGAGAAGATCGGCGGTGCCGCGAAACGGATTCTGACGGCGCGCCGCTTCGGAATCGGGCGGCGCGGCGGAGTCCGCGGGAGGATTTGAATCGGCGCGGCGCGGAGGAGCGGATTCGCGCGGCGCAACCGGCGCGTTTTGCGGCGCGCGCGGTTGCGCGGGAGCGCCGGGCGAGGATGGAGCGTTCGCGGCGTTGCGCGCGTAGGGATTCGGCGGCGCGACGGGCGCGGGCGGCGGGATGAAGGCCTGGTCCTCAGCTCCGGCGATGGGGCTTACGGATTCCTCGACGCGCGCCTCATCCTGGCCGGCGTTCCGTTCGGTGCTGAAGGGATCTTCGACAGGCTCGCCGGCGGAAATGCTGGCTTCCCATCCGTGGGGAATCGGGCGATTCAGGTAATCGGTGGGCGTTTCGAGCTGGCGGGCGATTTTTTCGAGGGCCGAGGCGATGCGTCCCATGTCGCGCGCGAGCTGTTCGGTTTCTTTGGTGCGTTTGAAGGTGATGAAGCGGTGGCGCGAGCCGCTGCCGGTCATCCAGATGAGGATGATGATGGCGGCAATCGCGGCGAGAATGATGGCCACGGGATGCTGCCAGAAATAATTTGTGAATGCATCGAGCATGGCGAAAGGCGCCTCGTGCGCGCGCGATGCGCGTCGTAGAAATTCTACCTCATTGCGGCGCGAGGCGAAAAAGGCAAATGGGATTCGCCGCGGCGCGCACGAAACTTCACCGGGCGCCGAGGGAAATGGATGCGGGAAGGGCGCGCGAAGAAATTCCGTTGCGCTTTTTTCGCGGCGCAGCGCAAAAAAGCGGGGGCGGCGCTTTGGCGTTCGCCGGGCGGTTTGCGCTCGGTTGGCGCCGCGGCGGTTTCCGGCTACTGCAGGCGAGGGAAGATGCCGTAGAAAGTGACCGTGTCGGCGGTGATGGCGGCGGGATAGGCGCCGGAGGCGAGTTCGGCGAACGGGCCGGCGGCGCTTCCCTGCTGGAAAATTTTCACTTTGCCGGAATTGAGCGCCGCGCCGGGCGTGAAGACGTAGTCGTAGCCGGCGAGTCCGTCCATCCAGGCGGCGCCGGCGATGGGCGGCTGCGTGGTGGGGACGCCGAGGGATTCGATGGGCGTGAGGTCGAGCGTGTCGCCGCCGGTGGAATAATTTCCGGAAGCGGCGACGGCGCCGGCGACGTGGATGCGGCGTCCGTCGTCCCAGGAATCAATGAGAGTGAAAGCGAGAGCCATGTGAAGCCTCCAGTGGTGAATGGGGATCGTCGAGAGTTCGGAGTTGCAGGTTGAGAGCCGAAAGTTGAAGGTTGACCGTCAGGAAAAAAGCGCGGGTAAACGGCGTCACGCAGCGAGGATGTTTCGCGGGGCGCGAAGGCAAAAGCGAAAGGCAGAAACGCGACGCAGGCGTCGCGCGGGCGCAGCAAGCAGCGCCCCTGCGAAAACAAAGGCAAAAACCAAAGACAAAGGCAAAGGCGAAAAACAGAGACGCGAAGCAAGCGTCGCCCGTACGAAGGCAACGGCGGCTCAAAACACGCCGCGGAGAGGCGTGCAACCCGCGAAGCGCGAAAAGACATCGCAAGTGCCGTGGCGCGCAGCAAGTTGCCGGGTTGCGGGTGAGTGCGGTGCGTCCATGACGCGCCGGCGGATAAAGACGAGGCGCGCGGGAAAATGTCCATTGCGCGGCGCGGAGACGCGAGCGAAGGCGGTGGGCGCGCATCGCGGCCGTTTGCGGGGCGTTAGGGCGCGGCGCAGCGGGTTTGCGAGAGATTTTTGCGCGCGCATTTCGAGAGTGGGCGTTTGCGCGCGTGTGCTATGATTTTGGATTCGCGAAATTCACCGGTTGCGCTCTGAGAGACGAAAGAGAAACTCGCGGCGGATTCGCGGGTTGTAACGGCAGCGGCGGAAGGAGTGCGCTTTGCAACCCGCGCTGCGACGCGGGGCGCGGCCGCGAGAAATTCGGTGATTTTCGGCCGTAGCGAACGGCTTCAAATTCTGGAACGAACGACGCCGGGAGGAAATTTGCGCCGAGTGGTTTTGCGTTGCGCCGCGGCGGGTGCGCTGAGCGCGGCGGTGATTTTTGCCGGAGGGGCGGCGCGTCTGCACGCGCAGGCGCAGAGCGCTGCGCGAGAAACGGCGGCGCGGGCGGCGGCTGCCGCGTCGGCGAGAAACGCGGCGCAGGCGCTGGTGATTGCCGGCGGCGCGGAATACGCGGACGTGCGCGCGCTGGCGACGGATGCGGCGGGCGGGCTGTACATTTCGCTGGCGCAAACGCCGGCGCCGGCCGATTGCGTCCGATCGGCGATAGCGGTTCCGCAGACGGCCGCGAATGGCGCGGCGCAAAATTCCGCGGCGGGCGCGGCGCAGGACGCGAGCCGCGCGGCGAAAATTCCGCTGACAATTTTTTCGAATTGCACGCTGGCGCGCAGCGAAGACCCTTCGGGAATCGCGGTGACGCTCGGCGGAAACGTGTATCTGGCGAATCGCGCGCAAAACAGCGTGCGGCTGCTGGACATGGCCACGGGAAAAGTGAGCGCGGTGCCTGCGGCGGCGGAAAATGCGGCGGCGGCGAATTTGCGGCCGTACCAGCCGGCCGGACTGGCGGTGGATCGCGGCGGAAATCTGTACGTGGCGGACCGCGGAAACAACCGCGTGCTGGAAATTGCGCCGGGCGCGCGGGAATTTTCCTACGTGGCGCACGCGCTGGACGCGGCGGCGCTTGCGGTGAATCCGGCGGGCGATGAAATTTTTGCGGCGTCGCCGGCGGCGAATCGCGTGTTCGCCATTGATCTGCGCACCGGCGCGGTGAATGCGTTCGCGGGCAGCGGCGCTGCGCCGGAAAGCGGACAAGCGGGCGCGGGGCTGAGCGCGAATCCGCTGGATGCGGCCATCGGCGCGCCGGAGGGCGTGGCGGCGGACGGCGCGGGAAATGTTTTTATCGCGGACACCGGAGCGAATGCGATTTTGCGCGTGGACGCCGCGACGGGAAAACTTTCGCGCGTGGCGACGAATGCGAATTTGAGCGCGCCGGGCGCGCTGGCGATTGACCGCGCGGGGGATCTGTTCGTGGCGGATCGCGGAAACGCGCGCGTGCTGGAATTCGCGGGCGTGGCGGCGCCGCAGGCGGCGGGCGCGGTGACGCTTTCGCCGGCGAGTTTCGATTTCGGCGACGAGCCGACGGGCGGCACGACGGCGGCGGAACAGTTCACGCTGACGAACAACGGAACGAGCGCGCTGGCGCTCAACAGCAACAGCTTCGCGTTCAGCGGCGCGGATGCGGCGGATTTTGCGCAGACGAATAACTGCGTGCCGTCGCTCGGCGCGGGCGCGTCGTGCCTGATTAACGTGACGTTCACGCCGGCAGGAACGGGCGCGCGAACGGCGACGCTGGCGGTGACGGACGCGGATCCGTCGAGTCCGCAGACCGCGGCACTTTCGGGAACGGGCGACGATTTTCAGCTGACCGCAGCGTCGCAGGTCGACACGGTACAAAACGTCGCGCCCGGACAATCGGCGACATACTCGTCGCTCTCCGTGACTCCGGACAATACATTCAGCGGCACGGTCACGCTGGCCTGCCCGTTGCATATTCTTGGCGACACCAACGATACAATAAAATGCACGGTGAATCCGTCAAGCGTGACGCTGACGCCCGGGCAGGCGCAGAATTTCACGGTGACGCTGACCACGGGCGGACCGAACGCGACGCGCCTGATTCCGTTTGCGCCGTGGAACGGGCCGGACGGCGCGCGGCGGATTTTGCTCCTGGGCGTGCTGGCGATGGCGCTGGCGCTGTGCGCGTTTTACGCGCGGCGCGCCACGGCGGCGCAAGGAATCGCGAGCAGCGCGACGGACGCGACGAGAATGAATGACGCTGCGGCCGCGCGGCGCACGCGGGCGCGGCGGGCGGCGATTTTCTTTGCGATGCTGGCGGCCGCCGCAGCGGCGGGATGCAAGGGGAGTTCGACGCCGTACAATCCGAATGAAACGTCGGCGGGCTCGTACGCCATTGACATCACCGGAACGGCGCAGAATGCGTCGCGCTCCATCACGCTGACGCTGAACGTGGATTAAGAAAAGCAGCCAGCAGCCGATAGCTCGCAGCTTGCAGCCATCCCGAAGCCAAAATCAAACGCGGAAAAAAAACAGCGGCCGGCTTAGAACAGGGCGAGGAATTCTTCGACTGTCAGCCCAGGGTGACGAATCGGCGCGCGCAAAGTTTCAATCGACAACTCCTTGTGCTTGCGGAATCGAGAGATTGACGCGGAGATTCGGCTTCGTCATGACCACGTGGCTGCCGACTTGCCCCGCCACGTTCCACCCTGCCTTTTGAAAGGCCGTGACCGCCTCCCTTCCACATGGGCAACGAGGCTTATTAGAAGAATTGTGCGTATTTGCTGGCGCCACGCATTACAAACGCATGCGCTACAAATAAATGATGCGACGGCGGTAGCCGTAGGGTTTGCGGCGGCGGCCCTTGAACTGTTCGGGGCGGACGTAGCGTTCGATTAATTTTTCCGCGGCGTTTTCGGCGAGCGCGAACAGGTCGGCGGCGAGCGCCTGCGCGCCGCGCGAGCGCGCGGCCATGGCGGCGACGGCGTACGCGAGCGGGTCCACGGAAGAGCGGATCTGAATGGGGTCGGTGGAAAGCACGATTGCGGGCAGGGATTTTTCGTAGCGAATGCGCACGGTGGTTTCCTGCGTCGCGCCGACGAGCTGGATGGCGTCTTCGCGCCACTCCCACATGCGCAGGCGCACGCCGGGCTGAAAATTGGGCAGGCCGGAGGTGATTTTTTCCATGGGCGTGAAGACGTCGCTGGAGCCGGTGGTTTGTTCGAGGAGCTGATGCGGCGCGAGGAGGTCGGTGGGAAGCTGCGGCGTGGTGACGTCGCTGATGACGGTGTTGGTGACGCCGTTGGTGAGAGGCAAATCGAGGTCCACCTGCGAAGTGAGGACGGAGACGCCGGACTCGGCGAGTTCGCGCTGCAGCGCGCGATAGGCGGAGTTGAGGAATGGGAGGAGCACGGCGTCGGAAAAGACGGCGCCGGCGGCGTCGTTGGCGAGAGAGCGCGCGAGAGTGAGCGCGCTTTCGGCGGGGTCGTACGCGGTGGTGGAAACAACGGGCATGGAGAACCTCCAAAAAACGGAGCGCGGGTGATGCGAAGCGCGGAGTCGCGACGGGCGCGGCAAGCAGCGCCCCTACGAAGGCAAAGGGCAAAGATTAAGGCAAGGGCAAAAGCGAAAAGCAAAAGCGATAAACAACGAAAACAGAACAACGTTCCGCTGGGCGAAGGCGGCGGCGGAATGCTTTTGTTTCGAAGCGAATGATGATAGATTCGCGGGCATTCCGCGACGCATTCCGGTGGAGGAAATCATGAATCGAAGACTGCATGGGGCGGTGGTGGTTGCGGCCGCGGCGCTGCTGCTGTTTGCGGGCCGCGCACGCGCGCAGGAGCAGAGCGCTTTTCCGCGGCGGGATTTTTCGGCCACGTCGGTGGTTTCAATGCCCGGCGGAAGGCAAATGTCGACGAAGATTTACGTTTCCGGAAACAAGTTTCGCACGGACATGCCCAGCGGAAACATGCACACCATCCTGCTGCTTGACGAGCAGAAAATCTACATGGTCATGCCGCAGATGTGCATGGAGATGCCGCAGAGAGCGCCCAATCCGTTCGGGTTCAAAGGAAAAGTGGAACGCGAGCGCCTCGGGACGGCCACCGTGGACGGCCATCCGACCATCATCGAGCGCATCACCGTTACGCCCGCGGGCGGCGGAAAGCCGACGGTGATGAAAGCCTGGGAAGCCACGGACTTGAAGGATTTTCCGGTGCGCGTGGAAATCCCCACGGCGAAAGGTGCGGAGACAATCGAATATAAGGACGTCGTACTGGCGACGCCGGCGGCCTCGCTATTTGCGGTGCCGACGAATTGCCGCGAGATGCCGATGGGTCCCGGCGCAATGATGCCGCACCGCTGAAGGCGAGCGCGGCGGCGGATAGGCGCGTGGCGCGGCGCTGCGGGAGTCGCGCGCGCGGGCGGGCGGCAACGAATACGGCTGCCGGCGCAGCCGCGGGCGCGGGAAGCAGCGCCCCTACGAAAGGCAAAAACGAGGGCAAAGACTAAAGATAAAAGCAGAGGCAAAGGCAAAGGCTGAAGATTAAAGCAAAGGCAAAAGCAAAAGGCAAAAGCGAAAAACAAAAAACAAAAAACAAAAACGAAAAGCGAAAAACAAAGAACAAAAACCAAAAAACAAAAAACGAAAAACGAAAAACAAAAACCAAAAAACAAAAACCAAAAAACAAAAACCAAAAAACAAAAACCAAAAAACAAAAGCGAGATACCGTGGGAAACGCGAGTGCGCGACGGAATTACACGGCGATTTCCGGGTCGGTGTCGGATGCTGGCGGCGTCGTCGCTCGGATGACGATGCGCTTTTTTGGCGGCGCGCACAGTTCCCGCCGCTTCACAAATGGGGCAAATCTTTCACGGATGTTAGGATCCCGCGAACATAAATTTCCAATGCCGCGGCGGAGGAAACCATGCGCTGGTACCTGTACGTTGCTGAATTTTTCGGCGGCGCTTTCCTGGTGAACGCCATTCCGCATTTTGTTCAAGGTGTGAGCGGCCGCGAGTTTCCGAGTCCGTTCTCGTCGCCGCCCGGAAAGGGAATGTCTTCGCCCACGGTGAACGTGCTGTGGGGCACGTTGAATGCAGTGATCGGATATATCCTGCTAGGCCCGGTCGGCGTGTTTCGCATGGGCAACATCGCGGATATCGCCGTCGCCGGAGCCGGTGGTCTGGTGATGGCGCTGATGCTCGCTTCGCACTTCGGAAGCGTTTACCGCGCGAAGTGAAGGTGCATGGCTCCTGCTTCCGCCTCGGCGGAGCGGCGGTTATTCATTCGACGAGCCGGGGGAAACGGCGAAGGCGCTCGAGCCGTCGAAGACGAAACTTTGCGCGCTGCACTTCCCCGCGGTGGCGCCGATGGTCATGCCGCCGCGAACGCTGGAGGGCCAGGCAAACGTGTACGGGCCGCCGGACGCGGGCTGGCAAATAATAAAGTTGAGCCACTGTCCCGGTTGCGCGTTCGAGAGCGTGGACGAAGTGACGTCGGCGGTGAGCGTCAGCTCGAAGGTGTTGCCGAGTCCGGCGTCGAACGAGGCGGTGCCGCTCGATTCCGCGACGGAGACAAATCCTGCGGTCATTCCGTAATTTTCAATCAATCCCGCGTAGGATTGCCCGCCGAAGGGCGCGAGCTTCAGCGCCGTTTCGCCGAGATGCGCGTTGAAATTGAAACTGAGCGCGGAGGAGGCGGCGTCGGCGGTCCAGACGGTCGAGCCGGCGTTGCGAAACGTGAGTCCGCTCGCGCCGGAGGAGGAATCAATCGCCGGCGAAAAAAAAGTGGGCGAAGCGAAGGGCGGCGCGACGAGCTGGTCGCTGGAATTTTTGGAGAGCGTGACGTCGGCGGTGCCGGCGTGATTGCGCCAGGCGATGAAATCGGAATCCGCGAGGCGCAGAACGCCGCTTTGCGCGGGATTGGCGGAGAGCGACTGGAACGCGGGGGCCTGCGCGGGATTGAAACTCAGGCCGCAGGCCGCGCCGACGGAGCAACGCGCGTCGTAGGAGACGAGCGCGTTTTCGTAGGCGTAGGCTTCGTTGTCGCTGAGCGCGCCGGCGGGAATGAAATTGAGCACCGGGCCGTAGACGTCCACGGTGTGCGTGTTGTCGAAACGCGCGCCGAATTGCACCTGGGCGGGATTCGTGCCCACGGCAGTGATTTTGTAGATGCAGCGGTCCCAGGTCCACTGGCCGTCGCCGAGGACGGAATCGCCGTCGCAATTCCCTGCCGCGGCGAATCCCGCGCCGCTGACGCTGAGATACGCGCCGGTTTGCGCGCTGCCGGGAAAACCGTCGGCGGTTTTCGAGCGCACCCAAACGCCGGCGATGATGTATTGGCCGACGGAGAGATTGACGTTTTCGACGCCGCTCGAGCCGGGCAGGAATTGCACGCCGTACTGTCCGGCGGCGGAAGCGGAGGCTTCGCCGGCGTTTGTTCCGCCGAAGGGATCGGCGACGCCGGAGCAGGCCAGCGCGTCGTTGCTCGCGGGCTGAAGCTGCCAGCTCGCGCAGGTTGAGCCGGCGACGGCGTTCGGAAAACGCACGCGGGTGAAGGCCGCGGCGCGCTGCACGTCGTCGCGCTTGCCGTAATTCCAGCCGAGAACGAATCCAGATTGACCTGCGCGCTGCGGCGAAATGGACTGGTTCTGCAAATTGTTGGTGTATTGCGAGAGGACGGTCATCGGCCCGGCGAGATTCTGCGTGTTGCCCATGGCGTCGCTGACCACAATGTTCGCGCCGGGGATGTCGGACTGCACGGCGGGCGAAGCGGCGGTGGCGTCGGAGACGGTGACTTTGTTGACGACCGCGTCCACATTGTTGTCGCCGCCGGCGCCGCTTGCGGCGAACCAGACGGCGGGCTCGCCCTGCTCGCCTTCGGTGGTGAAATTCTGAAGGTTCACGCCGCCGCCGTTTGCGCCGGCGTAGAATTTGATTCCGCCGCCGGCGGTTTCGAAATCGTTGATGAAAACGAGGCCGTTGCCGCCGTTGGTGCGGCCGTCAATGAGCAGGGCCGCGGCGTTGTCGCTGGTGGGCGAGTTGACCGTGTCCGTGCCGTTGCAGCCGCTCTGGTTGATGCGAATCCAGAACGAGCCGCCGGTGAGGTCGCAGGAGGGTCCGTAGCCGGCGACGAGCGGGACGCCGAAATGAACGTTGTTCAAAACGACGCCGGAAGTGTTGCAGGTTCCGGTGCGATTGCCGTTGGAGCATTCGCCGATGACCAGCGCGCGCTGCGCGGAGCCGCCGCCGGAGAGGTTGTCGAATTCGACGGAGCCGTTGGGCGCGGCGAGCCAGAGGAGCGGATGGCTGCGGTCCACGGTGCTGCCGCCGTTGAGCAGGGCGGAGGGCGCCTGGCCGTTGGGTCCGTAGGTCTGCGAAGCGATGCCGACGACGCGCAGGCCGTTGCTGCCGTTGATTGTTTTCAGCCAGCACGGCGGCGGCGAAGAATAATTCGGATCGAGCGTGCCCATCAGCCACAGGCCGCAAGAGGACGTGCTGGAAGCATTGGAATTGTTGACGAAATAAATTGTGCCGCTGCCGGCGATTTGCGCGGCGCAATTCCCTCCCGGAAGCGAGCAGACCGCGTGGTCCAGCGTGGCCATGGCGGTGCCGAGGCTTTTGCCGTCGTTCGCGTCGGTGCAGCCGGAGCCGCCGCAGCCGCCGGAAGTGCTGTCCACGTAAAGAATGACGCCGGCGCCCTTGAGCTGCGCGTTGCTGGAGGGAGAAAAATTGGCGCTGAACGAGCCGGCGGTGAGCGCGCCGGTGATGCTGGCGTTGCCGCCGACGGATAAATTGCCGCCGAGATTGAGCGTGAGCGCGCTGATGGCGTTGGCGGCGGAGATGGAGCCGAACTGCGCGTCGGCGGGATTGGCGGGCAGAATGACGTCGGGCATGGTGTAGGTGTTGATGCCCGGGCCGTAGATTTGCACGGTGTAGGCGCCGGGCGCGGCGTAGAAATGATAGTTGCCGAGGCCGTCGGAAGTGAGCGGATTGGGCGCGGGGGTCGAGAGCGTCGCATCGGTGTAGAGATTCGCCAGCGGCGTGCAGGGGACCACGGTGACGTTTGCGGGCTGCGCGCAGACGGAAATGGTGGCGCCGGCGACGGGGCGTCCTTGTTCGCCGAAGGCGATGCCGTCGTGGCGCGAGCCCTGCGCGAAAGCGGCGGATAAAGTTGCGGCGGCGAGCGCAAGCGCAAGGACAGTCCTGACGGCGAAACATTTCAAAGTGCGATGGGATTTCATGAGAACCTCGGCCGTTGGGCGCGGTGCGCGCGCCTGCGGCGTGGCGATTGTTTTTTGCGCCCGCAAAGGAGTGCCCGGCGGGCGCGCTTCCCTTCCGGCGAAACATTTACGCATGGAGACGCATACGGAGCAAGGCCGGCGAAAAAGAAGGCGAGCGCTGCGGCGCAAAACGTTGCGCGCGGCGCGGCGGAATTTCTTTTGAGGCGCGCGAAAAAGGCGGCGGCCGGCGCAAGACGCGATCGCGGGCTACGGGCGCGTTTGCGCGGGCGCGGATTGCGCGGACGCGTGGCGCGGCGCGAATTTTTCGCGCGGGGCGGAGTTGGGAAAATATTTTGCGGCGCGCTCGGCGTCGAGAAGGGCGCCGCAGTGGCGGCAGGCGACGACGCCGGCTTTGACTTTTTCTCCGCACGCGGGGCAATCGGCGGCGAGCTGCGGAACGTAAGCCCATTCGCGCTCGATGCCGAGGTGGTGCGCGGCGCGGCGGTGCATGTCGGAAATTTCGCGGTAGGAATGGCCGCGGGCCCACATTTCGTCGGCCTCGGCGACGAGCTGCCGGAACCAGGCGTCGCGGCGGGCGCGCGCGGCGGAAAGCTCGTCGTCGGAGGGAAGTTCTGCGGCGCATACGAAAATGCCGTGAGGCTCGAGGTCCTGAATGACGTCAAACGCGATGTCGCGCGCGGAAATGCGGAACGGGAAGCTGTGATTTTCGGCGAAGTGCAGGGCGTCTTCGCGGGAATCCACGACGAGCAGCGAGCAGGGGTCGTTTTGCGCGCATGCGGGAATGCGAAAGACGCCGTAGGTGCGCGTGACGCAAAATTCCTGATCGGAAACCGAGGCGATGACGGCCTGGGCGTCGTGCGCGGCGGAGGAGTTTGCGCGGGGCGGTGCGGATGCAGCGGTGAGGGTCATGTTTTTCTCCGTAGGTGCGTTGGTGTTGCGGCGAGAGTGGAACATCGAAAGTCGAAAGCGCCGTCGCAGTCCGAAGAGGCGAAATGCCGGAGAATTGGAGTGGGGCGGCGGGACGGCACGAGATATATGACACGACATGACGCGACACAGGTGACAATTTGCCGCGACACGACAGTTCATGAGCCACGACATGACGCGGCACAGGCCACGCATGCCGCGACAGAGCGTCATGCCGTCGTTATCGGCCCATGTAAAGCTCAATTTCGAGGCATGGCGTGACGCGGCGCGCACAACAAATGCCGCGACACGACAGTTCATGAGCCACGACATGACGCGACACGGGGATAGGGAGTCGCGACAGACAGCCTGATTAGAGCGCGGCGGTGAAAGGCGCGCCGTGGAAGGCGGGCGCGGCGTCGTGAAGAATGGCATCGGCGCGGGAGTCCCATTCGCGGGCGCGGTGGAGTTCACGGCGCTGGAGCGCGGCGCGATGGGCGGAGCGCGGCTGCGCGCGGGCGAATTGGACGGCGCGGACGACGAATTCGCAGGCCGCGGGCGAGAGCGGAATGAATTCGCCGCGCGGGCCCTGCAGAGTGAAGCAGTGCTCGTATTCGCCGCGGCGCGGATAGGGGCCGAGCGCGGGGATGGAGACGCCGTCGGCGCGTTCGATGGTTTGCGCGTACCACTGGGCGGGCGAGCCGTAGGATTCCGGCGGCGTCCAGCGTTCGATGTGCCAGCGATTGTGCGGAAAATATTTGGGCACTTCGCGCAGCTCGATGATTTCGCGGATGAGGTTGCCGTGGGCGCCGGCGTCGGTCCACTTGCCGCCGATCCAGGCGAGGCGCGACCAGCCCCAGACGACGCGGAAGTTGGGTTCGCCGAAGCGGTTCAGTCCGCCGGCGCGGGCGAGGCGGAGTTGCAAAGATGCGGGCGCTTCGTGCGTTTCGCGGGTCACGCGAATGCGCGGCCGGTGTTTACTTGCGGATGAAGTCCGGGCAGCGATGGATGCCTGGATGGGTCTGGCGTATTTCGGAGAGCGGTGCGGCATGGCGCATGACGCGACAGGCGGAAGATTGCCGCGGCAAAACCACAGGCGGCGAGAAAAGGGCTGGTTTAGGAGCTGATTTGAAGCACGACATGTCGCGACACCGATTTTTTTGCCGCGACAAGGACAAAGGCAAAAACGAAAGGCAAAAACGAAAGGCAAAAACGAAAGGCAAAAACGAAAGGCAAAAACAAACCAAAGGCAAAAGCGAAAAGCGACGGCGAAAAGCAAGAACAAAAGCAAAAAGCGGCAGCGTGAAAGCCGCCGGGATGAAGGCGGAGGCGGGCCGATGAAAAGACAACGGCCCAGGGGGAAAGAAGGCGCCGCAGGTTCCTCGCCGGCCCGACGGAGTCCGCCGGGACCGACGCGGAATGGCCCGCGTAGCTCAGTAGCCGGGTGGGGCGAGCGAGGCGACGCAGGCTACGGCATCCCCAACGCGCCAAAGCGAGAGCGCGTTGGGGACCCGCAACCATGCCAGCTCAGTAGCCGGTGGGAATGGCGAGGCTGTCGATGTAGGCGCCGGAGCGCGGGGATTCGTTCCAGACCTGGAAGCCGGTGACGAAGTAAAAGATGTACGCGGCCGCGAGTCCGCCGGAAGCGCCGTAAATCGGGAAGACGGTTTGGCCGCCGACGTCGTAGAAATCAATGTCCTGCATGACCGCGCGTCCCCAGTGCGAGAGATCCAGGAAATCGATGCGCGCCTGATTGGCGTTGATGGAAGATTTGATGGGCACGCCGGCCATGGTGAGTTCGCCGGTGAAGAGCAGGTCGAGATCGCTGGCGCGTCCGCCGGCTCCTTCCTTGATGATTTGCGAGATGCTGATGCCGAGCTGCTCCCAGGCGTTTTCCTGTTCGAGAGAAGTGTAGGCGATGAGTTTGCCGATTTGATTGGTGCCCAGGGCCTTGCGGACTTTGTTGATGGCCAGTCGCACCACGCCGGGAGTGATGGCGGAGTTGTTGCCGGCGACGTGCGGGGTGGCGAGTTCGACGGGATAGGTGGAGCGATTCAGATTGAGCCAGGTGCCGGTGGTGGCGTTGGTCTGATGATAGGGCACGCCGAAAAGCGAGACGGGCTGCGCGCCGGCCAGGCCGTCGTGCACCACGGCGTCTCCGGCGACGACGCCGGCGGGAAGGGTGTCGATTTGAATGAATTTGTTGAAGGGGTCCACCAGCAGGATGTTGGAGGTGACGCCGGCGGAGACGTTGCGATTGGTGGTGAGCGTGGAATCGTAGAACTGAATGGTCTGGTTGTAATAGAAGAGCGCCGCGCCGGGAGGGGTGGTGAGATTGATTTGCGCGCCGACGCCGGCGGGCAAACCGGTGGTGACCACGGAGCCGACCGTGCCGAGGACGCCGTTGCCGTTGGTCTGCATCACTTTGTCGAGGAAGCTGCGGAACTGCGCCATGGCGTTTTTGACTTCGCGCTTGGCGGCGTTTTCGATGGCTTTCTCGGGCGAGTTGGTGGAGTACTCGACGAGTTTGGTGATTTCGACGGCGTGGCGGAAAAAGACGGGGGAGACCTGGGCCACGTCGTAGGTGGTTCCGGAGCCGCGTCCGAGATCGCCGCCGTCGAGATTGGCGAGACCGGCTTTGCCTCCGGGGCGAATTTGCAGCGGGAGGCGCATGTTGCGGCTGGAGACGCGTTCGACGTCGCCGCGCTGCTGAATCATGGTGAGCAGGATGTCGTCGCGTTCGTAGAGCAGGGGGAGTTTGTCGCGGACCTTTTCGAGCTGGAGGGCGACGGATTGTGCGTTTTGCATTTGTGGCATGGCGGTTTTCTCCTGGGAGGTGAAATTCGAGATGCGTGGTGCGGGATGCGAGAGGTGAAGCGGGCCTGAAAAATGCGGGCGCGGCGGGCCGATGCGCGAGGCGCGTTCGGCGAAGGAAAACGAACGGCTGCCGGCGCAGCCGCGGGCGCGGCAAGGAGCGCGCGTACGAAAAACGAAAAAAGCAAAGCGGGGCGCGCGAAAGCGGATTGCATTGCATGGGCGCGGCGCGCGATGCTGAAAGGGCGGCCGATGAAAAAACGGCGCGCGGAGGTGCGGCGTGGATGAATCCATTTCCAGTTCGGCGCAGGCCGCAAAACTGAACGCGAAACTGAACCGGGCGCATCACGCGCGGCGGGGATTGCGGTATGCGCTGCGCATTTTTGCCGGAGTGGTGGTGCTGTGGAAAATAGCCGCGGCGTTCGGCGATTACTCGCCGGTGTGGGCCACGGTGTCGCTGGTGATGACCTCGGAGCTGGAGATGCGGCTGTCGCTTTTTGCGTCGAGCCGGCGATTCGCGCACATGGCCATCGGATGCGGCGTGGCGCTGCTGACGCTGTGGGCGGTGCGTCCGAATTTATGGGAGTACGCGGCGGCGGTGACGGCGGCGGCGCTGATTTCGTTTTTTGTGATGGAAATCGGCGGCAACTGGCGCGCGGCGGGAGCGGCGACGGCGATTGTGGCCGGCTCGCGTTACGACACGTTTACGCGGAGCGCGGGAATGCAGGAAGGCGTGGTGCGTTCGGCGGAGGTGCTGGGCGGATGCGTGGTGGCTCTGGTGGTGGCGTGGGCGGCGAATGAAATGTGGAGCATTTTCGAGGCGGCCGACGCGCGGTCCACGAAGTGAGCGCGGATCGCCTCGGCGCATAAATTGACCGGCAATGATGTTGTAAGCCACGCACGCGACGCGGGGAGTCGCGCGGCCCGGGGCGGGCCGATGCGCGAGGCGCGTTCGGCAAAGGAAAACGAACGGCTGCCGGCGCAGCCGCGGGCGCGGCAAGGAGCGCGCGTACGAAAAACATTGGCAGCGATGCGAGGAGAAACGGCACGCGCGGCGTGAGAGCGACCGCCGGAAAAAACAGAAGCAAAGGCGAAAAGCAAAGGCGAAAGGCAAAAGCGAAAGACAAACGCAGAAGCGCGGCGCAAGCATCGCGGAGGATGGAGCAGCCGTGGATTGGTGAGACACGCGACGCGGGGAGTCGCGCGGGCGGCGGGCATCGCGCGAGGCCGCAGCGGAATCCAAGAATGCATGGGTTCGAGCGCCGGGGTGCCTAAGCCGAGTTTGACTTCGCGCGAACTGCTCCGCGCGTGGTGGAAAATTCTGAGCGGGCGCGCGCCGATGCTTTCGATTGAAATTACGCGGGAGTGCCCGCTGCGCTGTCCGGGATGCTACGCCTACGGCGAAAAGCATCTGGGCGGCGGGGTGAATTTGCGCGAGCTGGGGGATTTGCGGGGCGACGCGCTGGTGGAAGGCGTGCTGGAGCTGGTGGAGAGGCACCGTCCGATGCACGTCTCGATTGTGGGCGGCGAGCCGCTGGTCCGGCATCGCGAGCTGAGCCGCATTTTGCCGGAGATCAGCCGGCGCGGCATTCACACGCTGGTGGTGACCAGCGCGGTGATTCCGATTCCCATGGAATGGATGAAAATTCCGCGCGTGCGCGTGGCGGTTTCGATTGACGGTTTGCAGCCGGAGCACGATGCGCGGCGCAAGCCGGCGACGTATGAGCGCATCCTGAAAAATATCGCCGGGCGCGAAGTGAATGTGCACTGCGTGGTGACGCGGCCGATGCTGGAGCGGCCCGGCTATCTGGACGAATACGCGGCGTTCTGGAGCGCGCGCGAGGAAGTGAATCGCATCTGGATGAGCATTTACACGCCGCAGATGGGCGAGCAGAGCCGCGAGATGCTGACGGCGGAGGATCGCCTCAGGCTCGCGGGAATCCTGCCGGAGCTGGCGGCGCGCCGGCCGAAGGTGCTGTTCAAAAACGGCATGGCGGAGGCGTTTTTGGAGCCGCCGCGAAATCCGGACGAGTGCCTGTTCGCGAAAATGTCGGTGAATTACTCGGCGGATTTGGAGACGCGGGTCGAGCCGTGCGTGTTCGGCGGCGTGCCGGATTGCGAGCAGTGCGGCTGCACCATCAGCAACGCGCTGCACTGGATCCGCTCGGTGCCGGTGGCGGGGCGGGTGAAGGTGGAGAATTTCATCGAGCCGTCGGTGCGCGTGGGGCAGTGGGTGAACCGTTTGCGGGAGCGTCCCAACGAGCCGCCGCGATGGAACGGTCGCGGGATGCATTCGCGGCGCGAGCGGGCTTTGGTGCAGATCCACACGTAAGTTTCGATTCCCCAAACCATCCGAAAAATTCCGGCGGCGGAAGCGCGCGGCGGCGGAAGCGCGCGAGCGGCGCGATTTGCAACGGAAAGCGACCGGCTGCTGGCGCAGCCGCGGGCGCGGCAAGCATGCGCCCGTACGAAGGCAAAGCATGCGCCGAAGACGGCCGCACGGAGGCGGGGTTTACATAGCAGTACGTTGGTACCAGTGCGAAAGTGCTGGAAGTACTGAGAGAATGTGACTCTCGCGCTATATCCGGCGCGCTTGGGAAAAGCGAAAATTTTTCAGCAAGAATTAAAGACCAGCGTGGATGGGCCGCGTCCGCTGCGGCTGCACCCGGCGAAGAGGGGCGAAAAGATGGGTGACGTCACCGAAGTTCTCGCAGCCATGAACGAAAAATCCGAAACGGAAAATGCCGGCACGCCGGTGGAGCGGCGCAAGCGTCTGCGCACCAAGCTTTCGGCGCCGGTGCGCGTGCGGCTGAATTCGGGCGCGCAGCAGCAGGCGGAAGTGTGCACCACGGTGGACGCTTCGCGGGACGGGCTGCTCTTCACCAGCGCGTTTGCGGGCTACCGGCCGGGAATGGATCTGGCGATTACCTTTCCGTACTCGGGCACGGCGGGCGGCGTGCAGCATGAGCGCACCGCGGTGGTGGCGCGCGTTTTCGAAATGCCGGAAGGACGCTACGGCGTGGGCGTTCGATTTTACGAGGGCAAGCGGCCGGAGCTGGGCGCGGAAGCGGAGCGCGTGGGAGCCGCTCCGGGAACCGGAAAGGCTTCGCGAAACGCGGGCGAAGTGGCGCGCGAGCTGGAAAAGCCGATGCCGCTGGTGCTGATTGTGGAGGCGGAGGCGCGTTCGCGGGAAATGATGCGCGCGGTGCTGCAGGGCGAAAAATATGTGGTGGAAGCGGTGGAGACGGGCGCGCAGGCGGTCGAGTTTTTGCGGCAGCGCACGCCGAATCTGCTGCTCACGGAAATTGAGATTGCGGATATGTCGGGCTACGACCTGTGCCTGATTGTGAAGTCCAACGAGCGGCTGCAGCACGTTCCGGTGGTGATGACCACGCGGCGCGGGCAGCCGAATGATTATTCCACGGCGCACGCGCTGGGCGCGATTGTGTGCATGGCCAAGCCGTACAAGCAGGAGCGGCTGCTGCACGTGGTGCGCATGCTGGCTCCGCCGACGGTGAGCGAAGAGCCGGCGATGAAGCCGGGATTGCGGACGCGCGCGGCGATGTCCGCGGCGGGGCGGCGCGGGAATGGAAACGGGCAGGGCGCGCACGCGCGAAGGTAGAGGCGGCGACGAGTGACGAGCGCAGCGTCTCCGCGCGTCCCGTGAACGACGGCGCAAAGCGGCCGGCCGTAGTCCCTGGCGTCCATCACCGGCTTCAGGTCCGATACTTCACAGGCTGCACGGGCGATCCATCGTACAAAGTCCTGCTCACAGGCTTAATCAAAGGATTCCAAGGCAACCCTTTAACAGGGCGTTCGTCGTGGTTGGCCTGGGCCACGCACTCAGCGTAGCGTTTCGGTTGGTTTCCAGCGGCGTTGATGCTCAGGAAGCTCTCCGGTACGTGCCACGCGGCAAACTCGGCACACACGCGCACTGCTAATCGGCGCGAAACCCACACTTACAAATTCAGGATGTCGGAGTCGGAGAGGCGTTTGTAGTCCACTTCGCGCGGGGAAATGGGTTTGCGCGAGAGGCCGTCGGAGGGGCCGGCGCCGGAAATGTCCACGCGGGCGGCGGCGGCGTGGTGGCGCGAGAGGCGTTCCTGATTGGCGCTGACCACGCTGTGCGTCCATTCGTTGATGACGCGCCGGGCGATGGAGGGGAGGGCCTGGCGGGCGCGTCCGGTGACGAGCGCGACGATGGCCTGCTGGTGCGCGCGCGTGTCGGCGTGCGGATTGGCGGCGTCCGGCGCGGCGGCGTGGAAGGCTTCGCGAAGCTGGCGGACGAGTTCGGGATTCGAGCGCAGCGCGGAATCGAGGTCGCGGTAGATTTCGCCGACGATGCGCGTTTTTGTGCCGGCGGAGACGTTTTCCGGCAGCAGATGATTCACCTGCGATTCGATGGAGGCGATGATTTGCTGGACGGCGGCGGCGTTGGTGGAGTGGAAAAAGGCGAGCTGCGCGGCGCGGCGGGCATCGGCGGGTTGCGGCGCGGATGCGGATGCGGGGAGGAATTCGGCTGCTGAAGCAGCGGCGGGCGCGGCAAGCAGCGCTCCTACGGAGGCGTCGGCGGAATGGGCGGCGGAGGATGGAGCGGCCGGCGCGGAGTTTGCGTGCGCGATGGAGGCGTGGGCGTTCGGCTGCGGGGCAGCGGCGGGCGCGGCAAGCAGCGCCCCTACGGAAACGTCGGCGGAATGGGCGGCGGAGATTTTTGCGGCGTGGGCTTGCATGGCGTGGGCCAGTCCGTGGAATGCCGCGGGCGAGAGTTCGTGGATGCGCGCAGCGAGCGCAGCGTGATTTTGGGGATGCGCGGAGAAGAAAAGTTCATCGAGTTCGGCGAGCTGATTTTTGGCGTCGAGGGCTTCGGCGGGGGTGGGGAAAATGGCGCGGAATTGCCGGGCGGCGGCGAGGGCGTCGCGAAGCTCGGGATGGGATGCGAGGAGCTGCGCGAGCGCGGCGTCGCGTGCGGCGGCGGAGTTTTCGGGCGCGGAAGCGGAGCCGGCGGCGGCAAAGTGCGGGGCCGCGGATCCCGCGTCAGTCGCGGCGGGGTCAGGCGAGGCGTCGGCGAGCGCGGGATGCGCCACGGTGGTGACGATGCCGAGAATTTCGTCGTCGGATGGACGGCGTTTGGAATGCGCGATGCGATGCGCGGTGGTGGAGCGGGCGTGCGCGGAGGATGCGGGAAGTTTCGTTGAATGGGAAGCCATGTTGTCTCCTTATGGAAAGGCGAGAAAAAGATTTGTGAGCAGCGGGTGCGTTCGGCTGCGGCGCAGAAGGGGCGCGGCAAGCAGCGCCCGTACGAAAGGCAAAAGATGAAGGCTGAAGATGGGGACGGCACAGGCGACATTTGGCGGCATGACGCGGCATGACGTTGAGTGCCGCGTCCGGTGGCACGGAAAATGCTCGCGCCACGCGCGACGTGACAGCGGTCCGCCGCAGAAGGCAAAGGCAAAAACAGAAACCAAAAGCAAAAGGCAAAACCAAAGGCAAAGACCAAAAGCAAAGGCAGAGACAGAAACGAAAGGTAAAAGCTAAAACGAAGGCAGACACAAAGGCGAAAGGCAGAAACGAGCGGCGGCGAACGGGGAATGTTTCGATTCGGTACCGTGCTGGATTTAGCACAAAGGGACTTCCGTACCATTTGCCGCGGTGCTAATCTCGGAGACTATAAACCCGACCCGCGCGGGCAGGTTTGCTGCGTCTTGCCGCTGCCCGAAAGCGAGCAGGCCCACGCCCGGCGAACGCGCCGAAACTTTGGCCTAGCAGTGGAGAAATTCCGCAATGGGATCGCCGCCGACCGAGATTGGTTCCGAAACGAACGGAAAATCCAGCCTGCCGCAGGGAGCCGAGCGCCGGCGGCGGAAGCGCGTGAAAGTGTCGGCGCAGGTGCGGGTGCGGGCAACCAGGCCGCAGAGCGAGGGATTCACGGAAATCGCGACCACCATTGACGTTTCGCGCGACGGGATTTTATTTTCCAGCGCGCGCAAGGATTTTGAGAAAGGCATGCCGCTGGGCGTGACGTTTCCCTATTCAACGGCGCCGAATGCGCTGAACGTGGAGCAGCCCGCGGAAGTGGTGCGCGTGACGGAGCTGCCCGGCGGGCAGACGGGCGTGGCGGTGCAATTCGTGCGCACGCAGGTGCGCGCGGCGGCGGCGATAGCGCAGGCGGGTCCGGGGTCGAAGGAAAAATCGGCGATGCACGGGGCTTCGAGCGCGCTGAAGGGCGCGGTGCGGGAGAATGCGGCGATGCGTCCGGTGGTGCTGGTGGTGGAAGACGATGTGCGGGCGCAGGAGCAGATCAAAGGATTGCTGACGCCGGAGGGGTACGACGTTTTTGTGGTGCGCACGGGCTCGGCGGCGCTGGACATTCTGCGGACCACAGTTCCGGCGTGCTTCATCGCAGAAGCGGAAGCGGCGGAGACCTCGGGGTACGATTTGTGCCTGATAATCAAGAACAGCGAGCGGCTGGCGCACGTGCCGGTGGTGCTGGTGACGCGCAATGCGACGCCGGCGGATTACGCGGCGAGCCGGAATTTCGGCGCGGTGGTGTGCATGGCCAAGCCGTTCGAGCCGAAGCGCCTGCTGCAAGTGGTGCGGCTGCTGGCGCCGGCGAATTTGGAGAAGCGCGCGTACGGCGGGCGCGACGTGCCGGCACTGGAGAGAAATATTTAGCGCCGCGCCGCCTGCGGCAGGCAGGCTCGGCCTTGACTGCGGCCCGCCTCCGCCGTGAAAACCCTGCCGCTAGGAAGGCGAAGCGGGAAAATCGCGGCGGAGGTAGCGGCGCAGGGCCTACAAATTTCGTATACTCAGCCGGTCCAAAAACGGGGTCAGGTCATCGTCAATTCCTGTGAATCCTCGGACCTGGCTGGCGCGAACCTTTACGTAAAGACCCTTGTGGTCCCGCTGTTCGCAGAGATACGTACACTTCAATAAAATTGCCGATCAGTCGGCGAGCTTCGTCACGAATCGGAAATGTTTGCCAATCGAATACAACATCCCTGCATTGGAGAACTCGGCCACAACTTCTCGGAAGATGTGGATGCTTTCCGCTTCCAGAATCTCCAGATCGGAAAGGAATCGGTTCATAGCAAGGTTTCACTCGTCGGGAACGGACTATCGTGGGAAACGATCTATTTGCTCCAAAACACCCAATGAATTTCAGGTACGTCGTCGTCCTTCACCACAAGTGTCGGATTCTGAATCTTATCACCCACGATTTGTGCTTGGTAAATGGCGTCGTTCACACGATAAAGGACTTGGTCATTCCCGACCCAGAGTATTTCGCTGTCCTCCTGACCGGTCTGGATCGTAATCTTACGATCGTTGTGGAGATTTTCCAGAACGAGAGTGCCAGGAGAATAATAAAACCTCCCCACAAACTCTGAATAAAGTGTTTGAACGTTAGGTAACTGGGGCGTCGCGAAATTTCGTTCGCTTGCTCTTCCTGGGCTGGTCTTATGAGTGGGGTTCCAGTTTTGGACAGTGCATGCAAGCCAATTATCGAAGAGCCGTGATCGAGACGAGTTACCTTCGAGTTTTAATCTTTCCCATCGATTCTTGTTACGTTCGTGTACAAATACTTGCATCCAGGTCCGCAACTTTGGAGAAGCCTGCTCTTCAAGGGTGCGCTGAAGACGCAGAACAAGGTATTCTGAATTAGCGGCGGCAATTATCGGTACCCTGCGTTGGCTGATGATGAAGGACGGAAGGGTGTCGACGAAAACCGAGTGACGGCAAAGAGAAATTGCAAGGTGATCGCCGACAACAGAGCCGACCAGGTCTGGAGAAAAGCTCGGGCCTCCGATCTCACCATCCCTCCACAAATAGGAGTAGAGGGACCAATCGTTGGACGCCAAGCGGGTACTGCCCGTGTCTTCCGAAACGACCGCCAGTCTGTCGCAAGGGCTATGGAATTTGGGTGGTGACAGCGGCACTAGTTCGGCGAAAGTACGGTCATAATGGCTTATAGCCATTCCTCCCTCGAAAGCGAACCATTTTTGAGGGTTAAACACAATGTCATCGGAGCGCTGTGGATGCTCAAAATGAATAATGCTTAACGAGGTCGGTACTATAGATGGCGATGCAGCAAACAAAGCAACTTTGGATGAAAGTATAGAGTTCAGCCCCACTTGTTGCGAAATTACTTCGCGAATCTCACGCAGCTTTCCGTTAACACCGACCGTGTACAAGCGTACTGGGTAGGTCGCCAGGATCTGCGAACCGGGTGTGCCAGCGACCATGAGCAGCTGGGACGAGCCAGATCCTACGCCTCCCGATCGCGGGATGGCGACTATGAGGAATAAGAATGGCAGCACCAGGGCAATGCGAGTGAGCTTATGGCGGAGTTGTTCCGCAAACGGAATCGACATATCCATGCTCTATTTCCCAGAAACCCGGATGTCCATTAAAGGGAGGCGTCCAGTAGACGTAGAAGCCATTGGGTCCGGTTCCGTGGTTGTATGTGCTTATCCAGTCTGCATCCCCGTAGCTATTGGATCCCTGAGCTGAGCAGGAACTTGCGGTGCAAACGAAGGTGCAGTCCTTAAAAGCTAGTGGTGCGTCATTGTTGGGGTATTGCGGGTTACCTCCCGTTGTCTGCACCATTTGGTTGTACTCGTTGCTCCACGACGTGTATGCAGCGCTTTGATAGTTCTCCAACAACGTAGAGGAATCGAGGATATTGACAGGCCAATTCCAAAAATCATCATCACCACTGAATGTAGCTCCTGATTCGAGTTGACCGAGACCAAATCCGTCAGGTGCTCCGAACAACGGATTTCCGCCAATCGGACCAGGGCAATTTGTGGAGGCGAGAAACTGCCGATAACCAGATTCTTGCATAAGTATGTATCTAAACCGGAATTTCCACTATGAGATTCGGCCTGTCCGAGAACGTACCACCTGGCCACCCCAAATGCAATGGGCCGCCCGCTCGGAGCGTGAATGGGCCACTGAACAGGACGGTTTTGCCCCGCCTTAGCCTCCCAAAAGCCGAAACTGGCCCTCGTTGGAGCGATTCCTCCGACACTCTTCCCTCTTCCTCCTGCGTTTCCCGCTGAAATCTGAGGGGGTAACGCCTGTTGTGCACGCTCGCCGCGGGAGACGCACATGCGCGTCAGAGTGACTGCACGGCGAACAAATAGCGAAAGCTAATCGCCACACCTGTGAAAAATTAGAACTGTCTGTAAGTACCTTTAGAATGAGAGGTAAACGTTTTCCTAATCGCTACAGATTTGCACCTTTTTGATGGAAACTCGCATCCGCCGCGCAGCGAAAAATTATTGCTTGCCAAGCGGGCAAAAAAGCGTAAAACGTAGTGACAGTGTTGGCTCCCTTCCGAGGCGAAACGTGTCCGCGAACAAGCCTCCTTTGAAGAAGACGACCGGGCCGGAGCAGCGCCGGAGCAGCCGCTTTCCGGTGGTCGTGCCGCTCGAAGTGAGCTGGCGCGAGGCGAACGGCGCGGACTTCAAAGAGCAGGCGCAGGCCACCGAAGTGAATGCGCACGGCGCGCTGCTGCACATGATTAATTATCCGACAACGGGCGTGCAGGCGGTGCTGATGAATTTGCTGACGGAAGAGAAACGGATGGCGCGCGTGGCGGCGGTGCGGCGTTCACGCGGAGGTGAAACGCAAGGCGTCGCCGTGGAGCTGCTGGAGCCGGACGAAAGTTTCTGGGGACTGAATTTCCAGTTGCGCAAAGCAAGCGCCGAACTGCTGCGGCTGGAGCAAGGAATCAAGTCCGGGGAAATTGATCCGCTGATTCTGCGGGAATTTCGCGACGCGGTGGATTACGTGAGAAAAACGGCGTGGGCGGTGCAGGAGTGGCGCGAGCGGCAGATACAGCACCGCGATCCGCAGACCGTGCTTTCCCTGCTGACGCTGGAGCGCATCCGGCGCGCGACGACGCTGACGCGGGACTTGCTGGCGGATTTGAATGTGCAGGACGTCAACGGGCGCACGGAAGGGATTGTGGAACTGGATCGCACGATTCAGCAGCTGCATGCGCGGCTCAGAAGATATTTTGAGTCGGGGAGATCTTAGAGCATTTCCTGCCTGTGGATTTCGATGTAATTTCAGCTTTGGTATTTTGCGGAGAGAAAAACGGCGGCGGCCGGCGCGTTCAGTCATGCTAAAATTGGTGCCGTTCGCACGGGCCTGTAGCTCAGGTGGCTAGAGCGCGCCCCTGATAAGGGCGAGGTCGACTGTTCAAGTCAGTCCAGGCCCACCAGCCTTCTCTTTCTTCACACGCTTCGGCTCGATAGGCCAGCTAACAAACGTCCCGACAAAGTGGGGCATTTCACGGGCACGAAGGCAAAACCGCACAAACACCCGGGTCGCTCCCGCCCAAATCGAGCTTTTCGTCCGCGGTCTTTTTTCAGAGCTAGTTTCCGCACTGCGTTCTTCGCCGGAGGCTTGCGACGAAGCCTAGGTGAACGGAACGCACATATTTCGGGGTGAACATTGTGTGTGTTCCTGTGTTCACCCACTGCGACCGGATCACAGAACGCGAAGGGTATTTTTCAACCAGAACACTGTGTGTGATCCTGCGTTCTGCTTTTTCGGTCCTGACCAGTTGTCTGTGAGCATGGTTTCGCTGTGGGAATGATCCCGCATGAAAGACAGGAGCTGTACAGCAGCGGCCCGCCAACTAAGCCATCAGGGGGTCAAGCGGGGTGCCAGGAAAGCGCCGCGTAATTTCGTTACGTAGTTCAACGAGGTCACCCCTTTTCACCTTGTCGATCGGCTTCTTCGTTGTCACGTCATAAACAGTTCCGTCCTTGATGTCCAGCTTGACGTTGCCATCATAATCGTGGGCGTGAGGTTTACTCGGCCAATGGTCTGGGTCGCTCTTGTGAACTCGCCACTTGTAACCGCCCCGTTTAAGAGTAAATTCGGGAGCCTTGCCGTTGGTGCCGAGATCGCTGTGCAGGAAATACTCGGGACAGTGTCCCCTACGGAAGGCCCGGCAAACCCAATCCGACTGCGGCTTGGGCAGCCGCGCCGAGGGCTTCGCTTCAAAAAGCTGCCCTCCAAGCCCGGAACAAAGTTCGTCTAGGGGTTTTCCGTAGTCGCGGTACCCTGGAGGGGCTTTCGCAAATAGATTTCTGAGGAAGGGCTTCACTTGGTGGGTATTGTAAATTCTTAGCCCGAAAAAGCGCCTCGCGTGCTCGGATTCCAGACACGACCGATTCGCCAAAGCCTCTTCTAAACAGTCTGACGTGCAATACACCGCGGCGTAAACGGATCTGGAATATTCGTTGTACAGCGGCTTTCCCAAGATCAACTCGTGATACAGCGCATATGCATCGAAACGAAAATGAAAGTGCTCGTGCGCTCTCACGATTCTGAGCGCCAGGCGAGCCGCTTCATTGGGTGTTATGTGAAATTCGCTTCGAACCAGCTCGGCGAATTGGCGGACTCGGTGATCGAAATAGAAGATCCCCCACCAGCCTTCCGGGGTAGGGCAGTGGAATGACCTGTAGAAGGCAATCGCTTCGAACCCGAGCTCGTTGAATGCCCCCTCAAAATCTGGGATGTCCTCAGTACCGGTCGGTATTGTGGCCTCATCAGCGGGAACGTTTCCGGCAACCAGACCTTCGCCTCCCTGAGGTAAAACTGTCCGAGGAGCAGCCCCATCGGAGTAAGGGAGGCTACTGCCGACGGCAAACGCGGCCGGCAATTGGTGCTTCGCAAGTTCAATCGCTCGCTCAAACGCGCTCACCTACGAACCTCCTCGAAAAATGACTAGGGAGCTTGTTCCACGCTGCGACCAGAAGCTACACAAAGGGATCACTTGGCGTGTAGCCTGTTTCCCCGCCCAAGAATCCATGCCCGTCCGGTTCGTGGACGACCTTCGCCCAGCAGCCGGTTTTGTCGATGGTGAAGTTCAGGCGTTCCGCGATCTTGGCAACCACCTCGCTCCGAAATACCGTTACGCATTCGATTGCTAGCTCTGCGTCTTCGTCGGTGACGTTATCCCCGCGATGTAAGAACGCGTTGCGAGCCTTCCTAAGCGTTTGGAACTGCTCCCACAGTTTTTCCCCGTTAGCCACCTTGATTGCGGTAAGGTCGATCCCCCACGGCTTGAGCAGCGGCACCGACAGGTTGTTCTGGTCGCACGAACGGCTGTCGACGACCTTTTTCGCCACTTCCGACGCGAGTAAGTCAGATAAAAACGCCCCTTGAATAATTGGGCGGATGCAAAAGTATTGAATCATCAACTCAGGAGCCGTCATGGAAACAGCTATGGAGGGGCCAGGGGAATTCTTAGCAAGGAGATCCGCAGCTGTCGCCTTCAGTTTGGAAACTCGCGCGTCAACAGCATCGCCATATGTCCCCAGATAGTGACGAACCGCGTCCTCGTGTAGATCAGTCGGTACTCGTTCCCAAAACTCGTCTTCGGCAGCTTCTTGCCATGTGGGAATGCTCATGACACTGCACCTCTAGTCAAATATACCGCTTTCCCTGAGGCTGCTCACTTTAAGAAGTCGAGGTCCCGAAGGTTCTAAGATCGTCAACCAGGGCCCACCAGCCTTCTCTTTCTTCACACGCTTCGGCTCGATAGGCCAGCTAACAAACGCCTCGACAAAGTGGGGCATTTCACGGGCACGAAGGCAAAACCGCACAAACACCCGGGTCGCTCCCGCCCAAATCGAAGTTTTCGTCCGCGGTCTTTTTTCAGAGCTAGTTTCCGCACTGCGTTCTTCGCCGGAGGCTTGCGACGAAGCCTAGGTGAACGAAACGCGTAACTTTAGCGGTGAACACTGCGCGTATTCCTGTGTTCACCTTGTTGATTGATTCCCGTCATCCGTTGCTGGCCATCAAAGGCGGAGCTTGCGGATTCAGCAGGTTGGAAGGATAATCTCTTCCACGGCGTGTACATGAAGCGGCGAACGTGGTAGGTGTTCTGCGCCGTCCAGCTGGTCGGCTGCATTTTTGCTAGCTACGGCACAGTGTATTCGGAGTCCGCTTTCGTGCGCTCGTCGTGGCTAGTAGGGTTGCTTTTGCTGCTTCCCGGCAATCTCCCTGCGGCGCTGCTCGCTCAGGAGCTCATTCATGTGCGCACAGCTCTCGTTTTCTTTCCAGTTGCCGTTGGCTTGAACGCTATTCTCTGGATCGTGTTGTCATCAGCAGTTCGCACCAAGCACAGTGGGGTAGCTGCTCCTAACGGAAAAATGCCCTATCAAAAGACGGCTTGGCCGATATTCATGTGGTGCCTGCCTGCTCTCTGCGGCTTCGTGATGTTTCTACTTTCGTTTCCCATCTACCGCCAGATTCCGTTCTGGCCTCGCTTGAGCTTCGCGGAGATTTTCACACTGTGGTTTCTCTTCGTTGCGCCAGTTACAACAATCATAGCCGTTGTTGCGTTGATAAGACGCAATCGGTCAGCGCAAATTACCGCCTTCACTGGGGCTTTGGCCTGGACCACAATAGCGATCAGTGTTCTGGTGAATGCGTTCGTCTTGGTTGGTATGTGGGCGGCGAACTACTGAGACGGCCGGCATTCTCGCGCGGTGGACACTGCGCGTGTTCCTGTGTCCACCCCCCAGTACGAAATACTTGGCTTTCGGCTTACACTTTAGTGGACGACCTGACTTGGTTATGCTCTGAACGGGAAAACTGGAGGATTGCATAGAGGTTACCTTGAGGCGCGCGATTACTTTCACGATACTTCTCCTCGGTGGTCTTCTCATTGCCCCTCACCTGTCGCACGCCCAGGTCACCAAGGTGAGGGAATTAGACCTCGATCCACACCGAGACCGCAGAGTTCTTTTCGGCATGGCCGTGACATCGAGGAATGAGGTCCTCTCGTTTGTTGCGAAGGATACAGGCAATTGGGAACTGCACGTCGCCAGTAATTGGCTGAGTCAGAATCCGACGATAAACAAGCTTTCCATTCCGGGATTTTTCTCGAAACAGGACTACCGGAGAGACAACAAGTCCATGGAAACAATGGGTGCACAGGTCTTTGCCACCCGCGACGGCAACTTCGCTGTCTGTGTCGGCAGCGCGATGTGGCTAAAGCGGGTGAGTGGAAGGGCGGTCGGGGAAGCCACAGCGGATGAAGTGATCGCGGTCGTCGATCTCGCCAGTTTAAAAATCGTCGCGGCGACTAATACTGCCGATCTGGACCTTTTCAGTGCTCGTGGCGTGGCACTAGACGATGACGGTTTTCTTCGTATCGAGAGTCTCTCGGCCGGAAAAGTGAGGCAGGGAGCATTCATTCGGCTCAGCATTCCCTCTCTCAAGCCGAGCCCTAGGTGCTCCTATGACTGGATAGTTGATTCACCCGGTAAAGAGCACCCCCAACCAACCACCGCCAGGGAATGTAGCGAAATTATCGGGTCGCGGTCGTTGGCCGATTATCTCAACGAAGGCCAGCGTCGACCGGCAGCAAAACCCGACGTGTGCGAAAACAACCAATCGGAGTTTTGCCGTTGGGCGGGAGAACTCACGCCTGACAGTCAATTCGGAGTAGCCTTGCGCACAGAAGGGCATGACAACTTCTGGGGCTCGTGGGTAGTAACAAGCAACAGCTACATCATTTTTTCCACATCACGAAGAGCCGACATCGGGGAAATCAAGGAACCCACCGACGATTCATTTCAAAGTGCGCTGACGTACATAGACGGACACGATTATCTCTTGGTGCTTCAATCAGGCACGCACCTGACAGCGTACGAACTCCAGAACCAATCGAATTAGGCGACAGGCTGCCTCTCTAGTAGCTCTTCATTTCCCTAAGTTGGCCGTGAGAGTTGCGGTTCTAAGATCGTCAGCCAGGGCCCACCATTCCCCTGTTTTTGCCTTTTCAGAGAGACGGATACGCTTGCATGGGCTGCAAAGAGCGGCGCTTCGCGCGACATGAGCACTCTGCGCCGGCGTTTGATGGGACAGGCTGCCTCTGCGGCGGGGCCTAGGTGAACGGAGCGCACATATTTCGGGGTGAACATTGTGTGTGTTCCTGTGTTCACCCTTGCCGGCGAATCGCAGAACGCGAAGGGTATCTTTCGAACAGAACACTGCCAGTGTTTCAGCGTTCTGACGCCGTGAGCCCAGTCACTCGTTACCACGAGGCAACGCACATCGCGGGAACTGAAAATCGACCGTCCCTCCGAGATATCGTGTAAACGTGATCCACGAGCTCTCAATCGCAGCTTTCGCGCCGTTTCAGTGGAAGGGCTTTTGGTGGCTATTTCGGCAAAGCTTAGAGGGCCTGTATGCTTGGCCGCTGTTGGTGGTTACGCTCGCGCTGGGCGCCAATCTCCTAGTTGCGTTAATTCACAGGTGGCTTTTCGACCGTGAAAGATGGCAGCGGCACTATTGGCTTGCCTTTCTGAGCTTGCTCTTCATTCCAATCACGATCGCAGTTGGCGAGGTTGGCTGGATCGATCCGTCGATGTCGCCGCGACCTACGCCAAGTACGTTGTTGCTGTGGACCAACAACGGCCTGTTCATGGCATCTGTGATACTCGGCATTTTCTGGGCCTATCGAATGAAGGGATTGCGATGGTTCGCGCTTGCATTCGCGCTGATTCAGCTTTGGATACTGTTTTGGGCTGGCTTCGTCGCGGGTATGGCACTTACTGGCGATTGGCTTTAAGACAAATGTTTCAACGGCAGTGCGAATGCGATGAACCTTGCGAACCGCATACTCATATTTTGACTGTATTTGGTGAAAGCCCAACGCTAACGGGGAGGAACGAGTGAAATTGCTTCGGCTGGTCGTGCCATTTATATTTGTTCTTCCTGCGGTTCCTACTCTCGGCCAGCAGGCAATCGGCAAACAAGCCCCTGTTCTCTGCCGATTGGATTCACTGCCACCCGCAATTCAGCGTCACCTGAGAGAAGAGTACGGCTCTTGGAGGGTTCAGGAAGCCGCCAATCTCAGCCCACGAGCCAGGGGGAGGTGGGAATCCGAGAAACCTTTGGGGTGTCCGGGCATGGCTGTCGGGCATTTCGAGAGTGCACAAACGCTAGCTTATGCCCTCTTGCTCGTACCGGTCGGGCACGCCGATGCCGGTTATATGTTTGTTGTATTCAGCCAGAAAGCAGGGCAATCCGGCTTCGAGGGAAGGACTCTCGGCTCGATGAAGGCGGAGCGACGAATTATTTTGTTCGCGGAATGCCAATCGGCAAGTTTTTCGATGAATTGTCGAAAAAGAGATTCCACGCGCATAACGCGGATGTCATTTTGCTTTTTGACGCAGCTGAGAAGGAATACGAAGTCGAAGTCTATTATTGGTCCGAAAATCGTTACAGACATGACCCCGTGGACTATTAAAAGTCAGGGCAGCGAAAGCTCTCCAACATGTGGAATCCCTGCGACAATCTGGCCGGGCGGAAGAGTTCTAAGATCGTCAACCAGGGCCCACCATTCTTTTCCATCCGTTCGCGCGAGTGTCTGTAAGCTCAGCCGGAATTTGGTTCCGCTTTTGGTGCACACCAGACTTTAAAACTGCGCCTGCGAGAGGCATGCTGTCTTACTTCAATTGTCTATGCGCCGCGTTCTTCTATGCAGAATGGGCGGCGACGGCGGGAGTGGAGGATGCGGACCATTCGGGGATGCGGGCGAGAGAGGCGGCGATGCGGTCGTGGACGAAGTGAAGTTCATCGGCGGAGATGCAATAGGGCGGGAGGACGTAGATGACGTTGCCGAGCGGGCGAAGCAAGATTCCGGCGCTGAGGAAAAAATCGTAGAGCCTGGGGCGCAGGCGCGAGAAATAGCCGGCGTCGGCGGCGCGCAATTCGACGGCGGCGACGGTACCGATGAAGCGAACGTCGCCGACTGCGGGATGATTTTGAATGGCGGCGAGGCGCTCGCGGTGAATTTCCGAAATTTGGGCGATGCGCGCGAGGACCGGTTCGCTCTCGAAAATTTTGAGATTGGCGACGGCCGCGGCGGCGGCGATGGAATTTCCGGTGTAGGAATGTCCGTGGTAGAACGTGCGCCCGCGATCGGTGGAGACAAAAGCGCGGTGAATTTCTTCGGTGCAAACCGTGGCCGCGAGCGGAAGAACGCCGCCGGTGATGCCCTTCGATAAGCACATCAAATCAGGAACGACGCCGGCGAGTTCGGAGGCGAAGATTGCGCCGCAGCGGCCGAAGCCGGTGAGAACTTCGTCGGCGATGAGCAGGACGCCGAATGCGGTACAGAGTTCGCGGACGCGCGAGAGAAACTCCCGAGGATGGACAATCATGCCGCCGGCGCCCTGCAGCAGCGGTTCGACGATGACCGCGGCGATTTCGTCATGCTTTTGCTCGAGGAGGCCGGCGAGCTGCGCGAGGCAGTCAATGTCGCAGGCGGCGCGCGTTTTGCCGACCGGGCAGCGGTAACAATATGCCGAATGGACGTGATGCACGGGAAAAAGAAAATTACGAAAAGGGTCGGTGAATCCGGAGGGGGCGCTCGCCGACATGGCGCCGACGGTGTCGCCGTGATAGGCGTGTTCCAGGGCGACGATGGCGCTTTTTTGCGGGCGGCCGATATTTTGCCAGTACTGCACGGCGATTTTCAGAGCGACTTCGACGGCCGTTGAGCCATCGTCGGAATAAAAAATGCGAGTGAGCTGCAGCGGAAGGATTTTGCGGAGGCCGGCGGTGAGTTCTTCGATGGCGTCGTGAGTGAAGCCGGCGAGCAGGACGTGGTCGAGTCTGGCGGTCTGCTCAGAGATGGCGGACATGATCGCCGGATGGCAGTGGCCGTGGAGGTTGGTCCACCAGGAAGAGATGGCGTCGAGAATGCGGCGGCCATCGGAAGTGTAAAGGTAAGCGCCGTGCGCCTGCGCGATGCGCAGCGGAGTGGGATCGAGCGCTTCCTGCGAGAAGGGATGCCAGATACGGAGCGGATTGGCGGATTCGGCCGGCACGTTCATTTCTCCAGGGGAAGAAGTTCGACGACGGCATTGTAATCGGGCACGCCGCTGGAGTCCAAACATCCCGCAGCGATGAGCACGTTCACTTCAGGCCAGAAGGCCTGCAAGCTGCCGGGCTTGACGCGCTCGATGCGCGCGCGGCCGCGAAATTCGCCGCGCTGGTTGCGCAGGAGAACGGCGTCGCCGTTTTTCAGCGAAAGGCGCGCGGCGTCTTCGGGCGCGATGAAAATGTCTTCGCGGGAAGCGCCGGTGAGCGGGTCAATTTTGCCGAGAATCATGCTGTTGAACTGTTTGCCGCGGCGCGTGGCGAGCAGGAATCGGCCGGGGGGAATTTTTTCTTCGGGCAAATCAACGGCGGTGAAACGGCCTTTGCCGTCGGGCGTGAGGAATTTGGATTCGAGCAGGCGCGCGCCGCCATACTGAAAGTTATCGCCTTCGCGGCGCAGATTGGCGATGCCTTGGTAGGTTGGGCAAAGGCGATCAATTTCTTCGCGAATGTCCTGCGTGTCGTTCCACGGAAAACTTTTTGCGGCGCGCTGAGGGTCGGCGCGGCGGGCGACGAGCACGGGAATTTCCCACTCGTCCTTTGTTTCGGCCAGGTCGCGAGTGAGGGAGGAATTGGGAATCTGCGGGCTGTAGATGACGCGGCGCTCGGTGGAAGTTTCCGTGCCGCCGCCGCGCTGTTCGTAGCGGGTACGCGAAGGAAGCAGCAGGACGGCGCCGGGGGGATCGAGAAGCATGGATGAGCTGACGACGATGTCCTGATGGATGCGAAGGCGGATTTTTTCGACGGCGGTGCGGACGCGCTCGGGTTCCGGAAGAGTGTCGAGGAAATTGCCGCCGCTCTGCCAGAGGGCGTCAATTTGGCCGCGCTCGGCGGCGAGAATCATTTCCGCGGCGCCGAAGCCTTTCCACGCGGGCGGGAGAAAGCCCCATTGATCGGGCTGCGCGAGACGCTGCGCGTTTTCTTCGTTCAGCGGACGGCCCATGACATACGCGGAAGGCATGGCGCCCATTTCCGCGCCGCCCTGCACGCCGCTGTGGCCGCGAATGGGCATCAGTCCGGTGTGCGGGCGGCCGACGTTGCCTTTGGCGAGCTGCAGATTAACGATGGCGCGGACGTTGTCGCTGCCATAACGGTGCTGGGTGACGCCCATGCTCCAAACGATGACGGCGTGGCGGGCCTTGCCGAAAGCTTCGGCGAAGCGAAACATTTCGGCGCGCGAGAGGCCGCTACCTTGTTCGAGAGTTTCCCAGGAGAAATTTTTGGTTTTGAATTCGACTTCGTTCCATCCGAGGGTGCGCGCGGCGATGAATTCGCGGTCGAGCCAGTTGTTTTCGACGAGGTGCTTCAGGACGCCGTAGAAGAATGCGGTGTCGCCGCCGACGTGGACTTGAAAAAAATCGTCGGCAAAGCGCGTGCCGAAGAGCGCGCTTTTCGCGACAGAAGGGACCCAGTAACGTTCGAGGCCGGGCTCACGATAGGGATTGACGACGAAGATTTTCGTGCCGCGCTGCTTGGCGTAATACAGATATTTGGTGGCGACGGGCTGACTGTTGGCGATGTTGGCGCCGACGAAGATGAGGAGGTCCGCGCCGATCCAGTCAGAGTAGGAGCAAGTGGTTGCGGCGCAGCCGACAGTGGCATTGAGCGCAGCGGTGCTGGGAGCGTGACAGATGCGCGCGCTGGTGTCCACGTGATTGGTGCCGAAGAAGCGGGCGACTTTCTGGTGCGCGTAGTAGCACTCGTTGGTGAGGCCGCGAGAAGTGATGAACCAGGCGAGGCGGTGAGGATCGGTTTCGCGCAGGCCAATCGAGGCAACGTCGAGAGCTTCGTCCCAGGTGATGCGGCGGAAACCTTTCTCGCCGCGGCGGCGAAGCATGGGGACGGGAAGGCGTCCGAGGCGTGAAAAATGCCGGCCGGATTGGCGCGCAAAATTTTGGAAAGCAGCGAGGTCCTCGAGCAAATGCCAGTCGAGAGCGGGCATGGTGTTAAGGCGCAGAAGTTTCAAGCGGACCGCGCAGAGGTGAATGCCTTGCATCGTCCAATCGCGCAGGCCGGAGGTGCCGAGGGAGCAGCCGTCGCAGCAACCGTGGTGCAGAATGCGCCAGGCGTAGCCGAGGCGTCCGCGATTTTCCCATATGGTTTCGGCGATGTCTTTATAGGCGTTGGGATGCTGCTGATTGAGTCCATAGGGGACGAGGCTGACCCAATTTTTGGGCGGTGGGCACGAGTTTTGGCGTTCGGCGGTCATTTCGTCATTGCCGGATGATGCCGACAGACAGAGCCGCAGCGGCAATTCCGCGGCTGTGAGCGGCGGCGGGACGGACGGCCTCTGAAACAAGCGCCGTCGCAGCGCGCAGCGAAAGCAAGTATACCGCGGTGACGCTCTGCGCACAGGCCTGCTGCACGAACATTGAAAAGAAACTGGGCGGGTCCTAAGCTGTGGAGAAACCAGAAAATCCTCCGGCGCACGCCGGGGAGCAACTCACAAATATTTCTGCCGGACCGCCGGGAAAGCCGGCGCTTGCGCGTAATGCTCAGGTGCAGGAGAGGCCCATGAGACGAATCATTTCGAGCGTTGGAATTTTTATGATGCTTTTGGCTTTTGCCGCACCGGTATTTGGACAGAGCCGGGACTGGCGGCTGGAGCACGCGGAATACGGCGCGGGAAACACCTGGGTGAATGTGACCTCGGTGGTGCGTTCGCTGATTCGCGAGCATCGGCTGGATATGCGCGTGGATAACGCGACACTGGGCGGGGATCCGGCGCCGGGGTACCCGAAAACGCTGCGGCTGCGCGAAGTGAATGATGCAGGAGAAGAAAGAGTTTTAAGCTTTCCGGAAAAGACCATCGTGCAGATTTCCATATCGGCGCGGCGGCAAGACAGGCGAGACTTTGGCGCGCGAGCGGGCGAGGACCGCAATGCGCCGCTGGCGATAACGCGGGCGACTTATGGAGCGGAAGGACATTGGTTCAACGTGACCGGGCTGTTGAATGCCAATATTCAGGATAACCGGCTGGTCATAGAGGTGAATAATGCGACGATGGGCGGGGATCCGGCGTACGGATTTCCGAAAACCTTGCGGGTCTGGTACAGCTATCGTGGGCGCGATTTTGCGGTGACGGCGGCGGAGAACAGCACGCTGGCGCTTCCCGCCGACGGCGGAATGGCAGCAGGCGGCGAGCGATTTGATTCCGAGCGGCAGAGTGATGCGCGTGACGACCATGCGGAATATGCGCGGCAGCCGCGGCTGAGGATTTTGCGCGCGGATTATGGCGCGGACGGGCGCTTCGCGGACGTGACGGGCTTGCTGGCTGGACAGATTCAGGATGGGCGGCTGAGCATGATGGTGGACAACGCCAGCATGGGCGGCGATCCGGCGGACAATCATAGAAAAACGCTGACGGTGTGGTATGTGGCGGATGGGCGTCCGGCGATGGAAACGGTGGGCGAAGGCGGTATGCTGTCGCTGCCGGCAGAGGCGGACTTTTTCCAAGGGCGGTTGCGGGTGATGCGGGCGCAGTATGGCGCGGATTTCCGTTACTTTGACGTGACGGGCCGTCTGAATTCGCTGATACAGGATGATCAGCTGAATTTGAGGATTGACAACGGCACGATGGGCGGGGATCCGGCGCCGGACCGGCGGAAGCGGCTGACCGTGATTTATTTATTTGACGGGCGGATGTACCGCGCGCTGGTGGATGAGCATGGGTCGCTCGATTTGCCAGAAGGAGGGATACCGCTGGCGGAGAATCCCTCGGCGGCGCTCGAGATCTTGCACGCGACCTACGGAGCGGAAGGGCAGCGCGCGGATGTGACCGACCGGGTGCGCGCGTTTATGAGCGGAAATAGACTGGAATTTCAGGTTTCCAACGATGCGCTCGGCGGCGATCCCGCGCCGGGGCTGCACAAGCAACTGCGGGTGATTTATCGCTGGCGCGGCGTGCGATATGAGGCCGTGGCGGCGGAAGGGGCCACGCTGGCGATTCCGTGATTGTTTAGCTCGGACATTTAAGCACACCACTTTGCTTGGGCGCGCAAGGATTTCGCCTGAACGCAACGGTCTGCGATGTAAATCCAGCGGGGCTGTGTTATGGTTGGGCCTCAATGGCTGACAAATTCGTGCTTATAGGTGCTTTACCGGAAGTGGTGCTCCTCGAAGGCGCCGATCAGGTGGTGTGGATAGCGCAGGAGGGGAATCTGCGGGTGGAATTCGATCCCCAGAGATGCCCGTTTTCGTCAAATGTGTTTCAGGCGCCGCCGCGCGTGAAAGTAATGAGCGGAACGCCGCGGCCGGGAGTGACGCCCGGGTCGTTCAAGTACCGGCTGGCAATTGATGACAAGGTGATCGCGCACGGAGAAGTGATTATCCGAGCGCGGGCGTAAAGGCTTGGCGGACTAATCGCTGGCGAGGGCCGCGCGGCCGACGCTGATGGCTTCGCCAAGCGTCCGCCGACCCTGGGCGAAACGAAAAGGCGAGACCGGCGTTCCGGGAGTGACGGAGAATTCCGCGACGCGACGCGGAAACTCGCGCCGCTGGTCGTAATGAAGGCCGAAACGACTCAGAAGCTCCGCTGCAAGTTTCGGGTCGTCGCTGCGCTCGACACCCCAGAACCACAAGCGGTCTTCCTCCTTCTGAAGCAATTGCAAGGCTTCTTCCAGCCTCTTCATAGCAGCGTCAAAAGAAGAAACCAGAAAGAAAACGGGCAAAGACCAGCCTCGTGTGCCGAAATGGGCTTGAATGCGGACGGAGTACTTCCCGTTCTGATTGATCTCTATGCAGCAGCGATATTTGTTCGATGGGGCGCTCATTTTTTTGCTCATATACAGTTGCCTCGACTCATAGGGAGGTTGGTTAATCGGCATCATGTGCGCTCGACTTGTAATCCAGGGCTTTCTGGTCTGCGCGCCGCAAGGGAGGGGCGTAAACAGAAGAAATGCCACCCTAACTCCGCTGGCGACGGAGCTAAAAGCTGCGGAAGAAATATTCTAGACGAAAGGGAAAGGAGAGCGCAACAGGAAAGTCGGTCTTGGCTAAGTTATTGTATATAAATAGCTTAACTTGAAGATTCCTGAATCAAAAGCTTCAAATTCTTACTGTTATAGGCGAGTTTGCCTTCCTGCTCGTAGCGCTTCTCCAGTGCGTTGTGGAAGGCCTCGAAAGCCGCAGTCTTCTTGTCGTTGAGAATCTCCTTGGCGAGATCAGCTTTGGCCTTGGCGAAATCAGCGGGATTGACGCCTTGCTTGGCTTTGACCTGATAGACGACCCAGTTGCCATTGAGCTGCACCGGCCCGCCGATTTGTCCGAGGGACATATCGAACGCCGCGTCGACGTCGCTGGCGGAGCCAAGATCGCCAAACTGGCTGGTGCGGGTCAGCGGATCCGTGGTCTTGACGGCAAGCCCGAGAGATTTGGCGGCGCGGTCGAAAGGCTGTCCGGATTTCAAGGCTTTGGCAAGTTCCTGCGCCTTTTGCTGAGCGAGCTGTTGCGCCTTTTCCTTTTGGTAGTCGGCCAAGACGCGCTCGCGTACTTCCGCGAAAGTGCCCTGATGGGCGGGGACAATCTTATTGACAGAAAGAATCACGTAGCCGCGGGAAATCGAGATCGGGTCGCTCAGTTCTCCGGGATTCAAGGAGAACAGCGCATCTTGCAATGCCGAGGCGGAGCCCAAATCGCCCAGAGGCTGGGTAACGCTTGCCAGGGGCGTTACGCCGGTCTGCAGATTGAATTTTTTAGCGATAGCGTCGATGGTCTGATTATTCGATTGGCGGACGGCATTGACCAGCTGATCGGAAATCGTGCCGAGTTCCGTGTTGAGTTTCTCCTGCGTCAGGAGGTTGATAATGGAGGGTTTAACCTCAGCAAGGGTTTTGGTGTGCGCGGTTTGCTTGTCGAGCACTTTTATGATGTCGAAACTATAGGGAGTCTGGACCACGTCCGAAATCGCACCCTTGGGCAGGCTGAATGCCACTTTTTCAAATGACGGTGCGGTCTGACCTTTGACAATCCAGCCGATGTCGCCGCCCTGGGCTTTTGAGTTGGTGTCTTGAGAGTATTTTTTGGCGAGGTCCGCGAAATTGGCGCCATGCTTGGCCAGCTCATCGACCTTTTCAGCTTGCTTTTTGACCAGGGCGATCTCAGCGTCCGTGTCGCCGAGCGTATTGAAGACGATTTGGGCAACGTGAACCCGATTGTGGACTTTGTATTCGTCGAGGTGCTGCTGGTAATAGGTTTGGACGTCAGCGTCGCTGATTTTTATGGATTGCTTGAGCTGATTGGTATCGAGCAAAGCGTATTTGGCGGAACGCTCTTCAGGCACCTGGTATTGCGATTCGTGCTTCGAGTAGTAAGCCTGGAGCTCGGCGTCCGTGGGCTTGATCGAGGCTTCCAAGTCGGAGGGTTTGATCGCGGCGTATTCGAGCTGAACGGTTTGGTGCAGATAGGCATAGCGCGCCGCGACTTCTTCGGGGGTGACCTGAATGCCATCGGTGACCAGGTTCCGGAATTTGCTGAGCAGAACGTCCTGGCGGACTTGATCCTCGAACTGCGGGACGGTCATACGCGTGCGTTCTTCGACTTCCTGCTGATAACGCTCGGGGCCTACCCAGTTTCCCCCCGGGAAAGCGGTGGGGAGCAATTCCTTGATGCGCTGAGTGACTTCTTCGGGAGTGACTTGAATGCCGAGGCGCTGCGCTTCCATTTTCAGAAGATCGTTGAAAACCATCTGATCGAGGACCTGGCGCATGTAGAGCGACTGCATGACGGCAGGAATGTTCTGACCCTGCGTCAACTCCTCAAATTGCTGGCGGACGTCGAGTGCACTGATGTTTTGGCCTCCGACAGTAGCCACGGCATCCGGCGCGGCGTTGCTCGAACCAATGCCGCCCAGGGGCGTCAGCTGCAGAACCATAATGCCGCTGATGAAAACGAGAATGCCGCCCAGAAGGATTTTCACAGCCAATTTGTTGTCACGCAGGTTTAGCAAACGAGTTGACCTCTATGCACCGGCTTAAGTGTTTACCCGAAACACGATTATAGAGGAGCGAGGCCGGGGACTCAACCTAGTTTGATTGCGACGGGAGCGCTGTGGTTGTCAGGCAGAGGGGAAAACGGTAAATGGAGAGTTATGAACGTTGGATCCTTGTGTTGCATTAAGGAGCGCCCGAGGGACAAGGCATCGCAACAAAGCAAGACTCAAGTTTCAGCCGACGAAAGTACCGCAGAAGACAGCTCCGCAGGGGAGGTGAATCCGCTGAGCGCCATGGACAGGTCGAAATCGGCGAGAAGATTGAGAATTGCATCGCGCACGCCCGCTTCTCCGGCAACGGCCAGGCCCCAAGTGTAAAGGCGAGCAACAAGCACGGCACGCGCGCCGAGGGCCAGGGCCTTAATGATGTCCGCGCCGCGGCGGATGCCGCCATCGAAAAGAACGGGAAATTCCCCGCGAACAGCCTCGACGATACCGGGAAGGGCATCGAGAGCGGCGATGGAGCCGTCAACCTGGCGTCCCCCGTGATTGGAAACGATGAGGCCGTCCATGCCGGAATCGAGAGCCTTCGCCGCGTCTTCAGGATGCAAGATGCCCTTCAACAGGATGGGAAGCTTCGTGTGCCGGCGGAGAAATTGCAAGTCGTTCCAGGTGAGGGCGTTATTGGTGAAAATGGCGGCCCAGAGACGCGCGGCTTCCGCAGGGCGCTCTTTGGGCGAGCCGCCGAGGAGTTGAGAAAAGACCGGATCGGTAAAGTAGTTGGCCAGGCCTTCGCCGGAAAAGAAAGGGAGATAGCCGCGTTCGAGGTCGCGTTCACGCCAGCCGAGCATGGAAGTATCGAGGGTAATGACGAGAGCGGTGTAGCCGGATTTTTCGGCGCGCTGCAACAGGCTGGCGGTCAGGTCCGGATTTTTGCCCCAATAAAGCTGGAACCAGCGCGGTGAATTGCCCATTTGCTGGGCGACGGCTTCGAGGGGGCGCGAAGAAACGGTGCTCAGCACAAAGGGAAGAGCGAGCGAAGCGGCGGCGCGAGCCGTGGCGAGTTCCGCTTCGCGGTGAAGAATTCCCTGAACGCCGACAGGTCCGAGCAAAACAGGAAAAGGAAGGCGGGCGCCGAAAAGTTCGACGCTCATATCGCGGACGGAGACGTCGCGAAGCATGCGGGGGATGATGCGCCAGCGATAGAACGCTTCGAGATTGGCACGGAGGGTGGTTTCGCCGCCGGCAGCACCGGCGACGTAGTCGTATGCCGATGGCTCCAGGGTTTCTCTGGCTTTTGCTTCGAGCAGCGCGAGCGTCGGAGGGACGGAGAGTTTCTTGCCTTCGAGGCCGAGTTGATAAATTTCGAGCTCGCGCGCGAGTCCGAAGTTTTGGGAGGCATTAGATTCGGCCGGCGGCATGGCGGCGAATTATACACCGCGTCCCGGAAGCGAGGCGGAAGTATCTAAAGTCTATACCTGCACATCCAATAGAACAGACGGTGGCCATAAGGATTTTTGCGGAGATGAACATGCGAAACCGGATGCTCAAGCTGGGAATTATGGTCGCGACGATTTTGCCGGTATTTTCGGGTTTGGCTCGAGCGCAGGAGAATCCGAGCGGCTCGACAAAGGATGTGCAGGTGACGATTACGGCGCGGGCCGCGCACGGAAGCGTCCCGAGACTGGCGCGCGAGGATGTGATTGTTCGCGAGCAGCATCAGCCGAGGCGCGTGGTGAGCTTGACTCCGCTGCGCGGGCCGGAGGCTCCGCTGCAATTGGTGATTTTTATCGATTCGAGTTCGACGCCGCAAATCGGCGCGCAGTTCGAGGATATTTCGCGATTCGTGCAGAAACTGCCGGGCGAGGCGAGCGTTGCGGTGGCGTACTCAATGAATGGAAGTGCGCGCATGGAGCAGAATTTCACGACGGATCGCGCGGCGATTCGAAAAGCGTTGCATCTGCCGATGGGACCTGCGGCGGGAAATACGGATATCTACGGTGCGGTCTCGGACTTGATCAAAAAATGGCCTGCCGAGGGAAACACGCGGCGGGAAGTACTGCTGATCAGCGACGGAATTGATGTGACCTACGGACTTTTCAACACGCAGCCGTATCAAAATCCCGGCTTGCAACACGCGATACGCGACGCACAGAGAAATCACGTGATCATTTTCAGTGTATTTGTGAGTTCGGGAAGAATAACGCGCAACCGGTTTTTGAACTTGAACGGGCAGGGCTCGCTGAATGAGCTGACTTCGCGGACGGGCGGGTATTCGTTTTTTCAGGGCACGCGAACTCCGGTGTCGTTTCAGCCGTTCCTGAATGATTTGCGCGGGATGCTCGAGGAGCAATATTTGCTGACATTCGAACCGGTGCCGGTGACGTCATCGGGATTGTATCCGCTGCGGGTGATCACAGAAAAATCCGGAGTGAAGTTGCTGGCGCCGAGGGAAGTTTACGTTGCCGCAGCGAAGTGAGTTTTCCCTTGTGCTTTGGAGCCAAATCGCCGGGTTTCCGTGCGTGCGTGTTCTCGTTCAGAATGATTGGTGACACTCGGATTAGAGTGTCAGCATGCAAATTCGATGGGGGAAGATACCCCAAGCGCGACAGCTGTCGCGCTTGGGGTGCGCGCTGAGCCGA